>Ga0302046_10001110_pt1 | contig 25467 bp, 21 predicted proteins | sample RVTome_11_FD_200261 | JGI IMG/M metagenome (GOLD analysis project Ga0302046, IMG submission 200261) | Soil microbial communities from uranium-contaminated site in the Upper Colorado River Basin, Wyoming, United States - RVT147D111 (version 2) ... | reverse complement strand
CCCCTCACGGGCGCGCCCGTGGCGGTGAACATCACGAAGTGCAGGGTCAACTCCTCGGTGCCGCGGGCGCTGGGTGCCCCGATGGTCAGGCTCGCGGCGACGACGAGGACGGCGCAGGTGGCGAACAGTCGCGGTGCCATGGTCGATTCCTCCTTTGCCTCTGAGAAGTCGGAGGCGCGGGCCGAAACCCGCCAGCCAAGGCACCGGGGTCGATGACGGCATCTGCCCCGGCTTTCCGACTTGCTCCATGAAGCGGGCCTCGAGGGCTCGTAGCGAGTCCGCCCGACGAACCCAGAGGTCGACCTCAGGAGCAAGACCATGAAACGACAGCCGACCGATTCCCTCTCCTCCCCGCGCCGTCGGGCGACGACGGCGCTCCGCTGGCTGCGCTGGGCGGCACCGCCCGCGCTGTGCCTGTTCCTCGCGCCGAGCGCCTTTGCCTACTGCAGCGACTGGATCGAGTGGCTGACCTTCCCGCAGATCACGGTCGCCTCCGACGGCAACGAGTACACCGGCGTCACCGGCATCGGCTACGGCTGGGAGGGGCGGGTCAGCATCGAGTGCGAAGGTCTGTCGCGGGTCAAGAGCTGGAGTCTGCACCCTTGGCTGACGGTCGAGGGCATGGACTCGCTCTCCTTCGCGCCCTACAAGCAGGGCAAGAGCTACCCCATCGGCAAGCGGCCGGAGAGCGTCCATCGCACCGTCGGGTCGATCTTTCCCGACGTGTTCGTCGACGACTACGCCACGACGGCCTGCAACCACCACCTGCAGCAGCTCATGAACCAGGGCCTCTCCAGGGCCCAGGTGCTGCATCAGAAGCGGATCGTCGCCGCCCGCTACGGCGGCCACCTCGACGCCGACTACACCCTAGACGACGAAAGCATCCAGCAGGCACATCCCGGTTGGGACACCGAGATCGTCTGCGACAAGTCGCCGGTCCAGCCGCTGAAGCCGCTGAAGCCGCCCAAGCCGGCCTCCGGCAACGTGACCACCACCGGCGCGCTCGAGCTCGTCGATGCCGGCCTGATCGTATTCCCGGGCAGCTACAGCGGCCAATGCCCGAAGGAGCTCACTCTCTTCCTGAAGGTGCAGGCCAACCACACCGGGACCTTCGAGGCTCGGGTCGAGTCCACCGAGGGCTGGAAATCGACCAAGGTGGTCCACAAGACGACCGACTTCGACTCCAATTCCGGTCTCTGGGGCAAGCAGTTCAGCGTGCCCTTCACCGTACCGGTCCAGCAGCCCAACGCGGGCGGCGGCAGTGGCGCGATCGGTCAGCAGGCGTCGGGGAACTTCAAGCTCGAGCCGACCCCGGGCGACGGGTATGTCCCCCCGACGAGCGGCCCCCAAGGCGCAGCCGGTGGCTTTGCTCCCGCGGACCCGGGCTCCAACGTGCACAAGCAGTCCCTCCGGCTCGTCGCCGTGGCCAACGGCAAGACCGTCTACTCGGACTGGGAACAGTACAGCGTCACCTGCGATCCGAAGCCGGCGATTAAGCCCGCGACCACCGCCTTCCTGCCCGGCGGCACCGGCGGCGGCCCCACGAAGCCGGGCGACACCGACCGCAAGCCCGGCAAGCCGACGCTGGACAAGCCCGAGCCGAAGCCGGGGGCGCCGAGCCTCGATGCCGACGGTCAGGGGGCGAAGAAGAAGCCGGGAGGCAAGGCGCCGGCGCCGAAGCTCGTCCAGCCCAAGCCACCGCAGCCCCCTGGCGCCCCGTCGCGTGCGAAGCCGAAGTCCGACACCGGGGCGCCCGCGGTGGTCCCGGCGGTCGTCGTGCTGCCCGACCTGCGGGTCGTGCGCGCCCGGCGCAGCGCCAAGAGTCCGGAGAAGATCGAGTTCCTGGTCGAGAATGGCGGCCGCGCGGCGGCCGGGAAGTCGAGCGCCAGCCTGACCTGCGCCCGACCGGGCGGCGGCGCCGAGAGCTGGAGTGCACCGGTCCCCGCCATCGCCGCCGGCGGCCAGGTCTGGGTCGAGACCAGTCCCGAGAAGGCGCGACAGGTTCCGACGCGGGTTCGGGGTTGCCAGATCGCCGCCGACCCTGCCAACGTCATCCCGGAATCGAACGAGGGCAACAACGAGCTCTCGTGCGGCGGTTGCTCGGCGGCGAGCCGGCCGCCCGGGCGCTGAGCGCGGACTCTGGACGTGTGTCCGAGGGCCGACCGCAGCCCGGCGGTCGGTTCCTCGCCAGATCCCTCCGGCTTGCCAGCCGCTCGATCCTCCTCGGCGTCTCGGGTTCCCTGGTGATGGTATCGCCTCACCGGTCGGCGCCGCCCGCACCGCCCCGGCCCGCCCGCCCCCGTCGATCCCCCCGTTGACGAGCGGCCAAGCCGGCTGTGCCGGCAATGCCCTCAGCGCTCCCGCATCCGGCCGCGCACCGGCTTGAGGTCGAGGATGGGAGTTGCGTCAAAGGACCTCGAGACGCTCACCCGCAGTCGCGGTCTGTCGGAGATCTCGCCGTTGATGCGGGCGGTGCTGCAGGATCACCATTCGTCCATTATAGTTGTTTCACTCTTGCTGCGGTGTTGCCGTGCGCAACCCCGTGAACCCGGCGACCAGCGTCTCAGGGTTGGGATCTCGAGTACGCTCTCGGGGGCGACCAGGAAGGCCATGGGGTGGCGAGCACCCCTCTGGAGCGTACCCGACTCGATGGGCAGGTCGTGCCAGACTCGGATCGAGGGCCAGCCAGGAGCCTCATCCGTCCCGACCGCAGCAGCAGTCCGCCGGTTCCCCGTCTGGCCCCGAACACCGAGTGACGCCATGACCTTCTCGGCCGAGCGAAACGCCCAGATCGACGCGCTCTTCGAGCGCGCGCTCGATCACACCCCCGAGACCCGCGCCGCCTTCCTCGAAGAGGCCTGTGCAGCGGACCCCGCGCTCCTCGAGGCGGTACGGCAGCTCCTCGACCTGGTCGCGGCGGACGATGCGTTCTCCGAAGCCCAGGGTGTCGCCGCCCTCTGGGACGCGGTGGCCGAGAGCCAGGCGGCGGCAGAGCGCCGAGACGAGTCGTTCGGTCCGTATCGGGTGGTCCGCGAGCTCGGCCGGGGAGGCATGGGCGCCGTGTATCTGGCTGACCGGGTCGACGGCGAGTTCGAGCAGCAGGTCGCGATCAAGATCCTGCCCACCCCGTTTTCGACCGAAGAGCGGCTGCGCCGCTTCGAGCGGGAGCGCAGCCTGCTGGCCAGGTTGGCGCATCCGAACATCGCCCGTCTCCTCGGCGGAGGCCGTACTCCCGAGGGCCATCCCTACCTGGTGATGGAGTACGTGCAGGGCCTTTCGCTCGATCGCTACTGCGAAGAGCGTCGGGCAGGTCTCGACGAACGCATTCGCCTCGTCCTGGCGATCACCGATGCGGTGGAGTTCGCCCACCGCAACCTGATCGTGCACCGGGATCTCAAGCCGTCCAACATCGTGGTCGACGGTGAGGGGGCCGTCAAGCTCCTCGACTTCGGGATCGCGCTGCAGCTCGCCGAGGCCGCCGACGAGGCCCTCACCAAGGACTCGGGGAGACCGATGACCCCAGCCTACGCGAGCCCGGAGCAGTTCCTGGGTGAAGACATGACCACGGCCTCAGATGTCTATCAGCTCGGGCTGATCCTTTACGAGCTGTTGACGGGGCGGGCGGCGCAACCGTCGTCGACGGGTTCTCCGGCGGAGTGGGAGCGGGTGATCTGCAAGGAGGATCCACCCCGCCCGAGCGAGGCAGCGGCGCTGCATGCCGTCGCATCGCAGTGGCGACGTCGGTTGCGCGGCGATCTGGACATGATCATCCTGCGGGCGCTCCACAAAGAGCCGGACCGGCGCTACGGTTCGGTTGCGGCGCTGGCCGCCGACCTGGAGAGGTTCCGGCAAGGCTTCCCCGTCACCGCGAGGCCTGACGCTTTGTGGTACCGAATCGACCGTTTCGCGAGGCGGCATCGCGCCCTCGTTGCGGCCTCGTTGCTTCTCGGAATGCTGCTCTGCGGCTACGCCATCACCGTCACGGTCCAGCAGCGTCGGATCGAGGCCGAGGCCAATCGAGCCCGGGAGGCGATCGAGTTCCTGACCGGGAGCTTTCGAGACTTCACCCGGGCCGACTTCACCGACCGGATCGCCTCTTCGGGACTGGTCACCGGTCGGGAGCTGGTCGAACGGACGGCGGATCGCGCCAACGAGGATCTCGCCGACCAGCCGCAGCTACAGGCGGAGGTGTTGACGCGGGTCGGAGAGCTCTACCTGCAGCTCGGGCTCTACGACCGGAGCATCGAGGCCCTGGAGCGGGCGCTGACCATCCGCCGAGAGCTCGATCCCGTCGACGACCGGCTCTCCGACACCAACGGTCTCCTCGGCATCGCGCTCCACTACGCCGGCCGGCTGCACGAGGCCGAGCCTCGATTGCGGCGCTCGTTCGAGATCGCCGTCCGGGCTCACCCCGCGGTCCCTGCGGAGACGTGTTGGAGCCGCCGCTACCTGGCCGACCTGCTCCACAGTCTGGGGGACCTCGCCGCCGCCGAAGCGCTCCTCGTCCCGGCGCTGGAGTCCTGCCGGTCGCCGTCCTTTCATCGCGTGGTCGCCGGCGTTCTGCGCGATCAGGGGCGATCGTCCGAGGCCATCGCCCACTATCGAGTGGCGATCGAGGCCGAGGGTTCCGCGGGCCAGGCGGTCGGCTTCACCTGGATGGAGCTCGGCTACGCGCTGACCTCGAGCGGCGACCTCGAGGCCGCCGGCGCGGCGTTGGAGCGGGCCGGAGCAGTGTTCGAGCAGGAGTACCACGGCGACCACCCGGTGCGCATCATCCATTCCCGCTACGTCGCCCGGCTCGCCCTTGCGCGGGGCGAGCTGGCGGAGGCGGAATCGGGGCTCGCTCGCTCCCTCGCCCTGCAGAGACGCTGGGTCGGCGATCGCCAACACCTGGTGCCGCGCTGGATCGTCGACCTGGCGGCCGTCGCGTTGGCCGCCGGGCGTCCAGGTCGAGCCCTCGAGGCGGCGAGCGACGCCCTGACGCGGTACGACGACCTGCGCCTTTCCGAGCATCCCATGGCCACCGAGGCGCTGCAGATCGCCGCCGCGGCAGAACTCGCGACCGGAGCGTTCGACGCGGCGATCGAGCGCCTCGGGGTGGTGATCGCGCGCCAGGAGACCCTTCTCGTCGCTGATGATCCGCGCCTCGGGGTATCGCATGCCGTGCTGTCCGAGGCCCTCCGCCGGAGCGGCGACCTGGCGGGCGCCAGCCGTGCCCGTACGCGCGCTTCCGAGATCCTGCGGCGGACTCCCGCTGCGCTCGCCCTCCCCTGCAGGGTCTTCGGCGCTCCGGTGCGAGCGCTGGCGCCACCGGATTCGCCCGCTGCCTGCCGATCCTGACGGCGCCGGGCCGCCGAGATCCAGCGCCAGATCCTGCCCGAGGTCCTGCCCGCCGCATCCTGGTCGACTACGCGCGCGAGCGGACGGCCCAGAAGCGCGGCGGTGGCACGCCGGATCGAGCGGATCTCCCTCCAGGCCTCCCAACCGCCGCTGCGAGTCAAGGTCGTGGCGGGCGATCTGCCGGCGTCGTCGGGTGGCGGAGTCCGCGGCGCGATTCCGACTTAGACGCTGAAGGGGCCAGACGGCCCGCGAACCCACGACAAGGAGGAATCAAGATGGGCCTCGCACACGCACCGACCCGCGACGGTCGGTCCCACCGCGTCTCATCCCGTTCGGGCTTCACGCTGATCGAGCTGCTGGTCGTGATCGCGATCCTCACCGCCTCGATCGGCCTGCTCCTGCCGGCGATCCAGAAGGTGCGCTCCGCCGCGGAGAGGATGATCCGGTCGGAGAACCCCGAGCTGGTCGCGCTGGCCAAGGAGCTGGAGGCGTACGCCGCGAAGTACACCGCCAACGTGAAGCAAATCACTCTGGACCTGCACCGCTGGGAGGGAGTCGAGGGCACCGACCGAGAGGTCGAGCCCCGCGTGGCGGAGGAGGTGAAGGGCTGGCTGCGGTCGCTGTGCGAGATCGAGAGCCGGTCCTCCGACCTGATGCGCGCGTGCGCACAGGGCGCTCACATCTCCGAGGAACAGGCCGTGCGAGCGTCGGCGGAAGAGGAAGACGCGCTGGAATCGGCGGAAGCCGCGCTGAAGGCCATCCGGTCCGAATCCGAGCGCACCCTCCGCCGCGCCTTCGCCGAGCTGCACCTGACGCGCGAGCAGGTCTGCACCAGCGGTACCGCCGCCCCGCGGAGGTGATCGCCGGCCGCATCCAGTCGAACGGCCCGCGGCGCCGGACCGGGTGTTCGCCGGTCCGGCGCGCCGCGAGACCCGATTCGGGGATCGCCTCCCACCGGGTAGTCGGAGCGCGCCGCTCCCGCACGCTGGATCGACGCCGCCCCTGGCGGTTCTCGGCCCCGGTTTTCGACTCTCCAGCAGGAAACGTGAACCAGGCCCGGGCACGCACCGGGCCGAGGAGGCCGCGGCGGTATGGGCGTGGTCCGGCTCGCCGAGCGCGCCGACGGCGAGTTCGAGCAGCGGGCGGCGCTCAAGCTCCTCTACCCGGGAGTCGCGAGCGAGGAGTCGCTGCGCCGCTTCGAGCGCGAGCGCCTGATCCTCGCCGGCCTCGACCACCCGGGCTGCTCGACGGCGGCCGGACGGCCGACGGCCAGCCCTCGGCCTGCCGCTCCAGTCGCGGGGCGATTCCGCGGCCGCCGAGCCGCTGCTGCGCGAAGCCCTCGAGCTGCGCCGCGGCGCGCTGCCGGCGGACCATCCCCACCTCGCCTCGAGCCTCTCCAACCTGGCCCTGGTCGTCCACGACCGGGGGCGCTACGAGGAAGCCGAGCGGCTCTACCGCGACGCGCTGGTGGTGTTGGTCAAGGTGTGGGGAGAAGATCACCCGCACGTGGCTGTGACCCTCAACAACCTGGCCCGCTCGCTGCGCGTGCGCGGCAACCTGGCGGGCGCCGAGGCGCTGCTCGAGCGGGCGCTCGCGATCCGGCGCCGTAGCCTCGGCGCCCTACACCCCCAGGTGGCGATGAACCCAACGACCTCGGCCGGCTGCGCTACGAGCGCGGCGAGCTGGACGCCGCGGAGCGCCTGTACCGCGAGGCGCTCGCCGCCTATCCCCAGGACCATCCGTGGCGCTCGGCGAGCCTCTACAACCTGGGACGGGTGCTCGAGGACCGCGGCGACCACCCCGGCGCCGAGGGGCTCTACCGGGAGGCCCTGGCCAGGCAGCGCGCCGACTACGGCGACGACCACGAGGTGGTAGGGATCGACCTCACGCGGATCGGGGTCGTGCGCCTCCTCCAGGGAGCGGCCGGCGCCGAGCCGCCCCTGCGCGAGGCCCTGGAGATCATCCGCAAGCGGCTTCCCGGCAACCACGTGCGGCTCGCCGAGGCGCTCGTTCCGCTCGCCGGGGCGCTGCTCGCCGGTGGCCGGCCCGGCGAGGCGGAGCCGCTGCTGCGCGAGGCGCTGGCGATCCGCCGGGCCGGCCTGGGCGATCGGGCCGAAGCCACCCGCGAGGTGGCCCGCGCGCTCGGCCGCGCCCTCGCCGCCCTCGGGCGCGACGCCGAGGCGGCGCCGCTGCTCGCGGGCGGCGGCGACTGAGTTCTCCGAGGGGGGCGAGTTCGGGCCTTCGGGTCACCGAGCCCCTCCCAGGGGCTCGGTTTGCTCCTTCGCGGACGATCTCGCTGGGTGGGCCAGTCGGCGGCCTGAACGGCCGCCGCACACGCGCCCTCAAGGCGCGCGTCGTCCGAAGCGTTCGGAGATTGCTTTACGGGCTCCGTGCGCGGGCCCGGCGCCGCTCCTCTACTTGCCGGCGGTGTAGTGGAACCCGTTGTTCAGCTCGTCGGTCTCGCCGACGACGTTGGGGTCGTCGACCCGGAGGTTCGCCTCGGCGATCGGCTGCCCGCCGACCCCGATCTTGACCTCCGCCGACTGGCCGGCGGCCAGCGCCGGCACCGGCGCCTGGGCGGTGAGCACCTTGCCGCCGTCGGCCGGGACATAGAGCTTGAGCTGCGTGGCGCCGGCCGGCCCGACCCCGTCGTTGCGCACGGTGACGGCGAGAGCGTTCGGAGCTCCGGGAGCCGGCGCCACCTTGCGGATCTCGAGGTCGGGCAGCGGGGGGGCGCCCAGGCCCTGGTCGGGGAGGCCCGCCCCTGGGCGCTTGCTCGGGACGACCGGTGGGCCGCCCGGCGTCTGGAGCGACCCGCCGCCACCCGCCGGCCGCGGCGCGGTGCGCGGGGTCCCTTGAGCTTGAGCAGGGCGCCGTTGAGCTGCAACCGCGACCAGATCGACTCGGCCGGGAACGATCGACACCCGCGCCGACGCTCCGTGGACGTTGAAGCGGGTGATGCGGACCGCCGTCATCGTCAGGGAGAGGTACGTCTCTTCTTCCCCCGCGGCGGCCGGCAGGTCTGCGGTGAGCCTGAAGCGCGAGCCGCCCTCCGACGCGCCGCGGAGCGCGTCTCGGAGCGGTCCCGGTCCGACCTGGAGCTCGATCCTCCTCAGGGTGCCCGCGCGCGCCTGGGCGACGAGAGCGTCGAGGTCGGACGGCGTCACGAGCTGGGCGCGGCCCGCCACGGGCGTGCCCGCGGCGGTGAAACTGATCTCCTCGAAGACCAGGGGGAGCGCGTCGGTGCCGTGGACGCCGGGTGCCCAGGCGGTCAGGCTCGCGGCGGCGAGGACGGCGCAGGCGGCGAACGGTCGCGGTCTCATGGTCGATTCCTCCTTTGCCCCTGAGAAGTCGGAGGCGCGGGCCGAAACCCGCCAGCGAGGCGCCGCCGGGGTGTGCCCGGGGGCGGCGGTGCGGTTCGGGGACGCCGGGCCGGCCGGGTGTCCGGCGGCCGCGGGAAGCGGTGACGGGTGGCGGGCTCGGGGATCGGTTTCCGACCAGGACGGGCAGAAAGGAGGTCTGCGATGCAATCACGCACGTTGAAGACCGCTCTCACGATTCTCGGCCTCGCCCTGGGAGGCTCGCTCGCCGCCGCTCCGGCGGAAGCCGACTGTCCCTATGACCTGCTCGCCATGTGCTGCACGGAGACGAAGAACGGCCAGTGTACCCGGTGGCAGAACTGCTGCGACTTCGTCTGGAGGCCCGCGCAGCAAGAGGGGTCGTCCTCGACCCCCGGCGGCTCCGGCTCTCTGACGCAGCGGCCGCGCGGCGGCGACCCCGCCGTCCACGCGGTGGCGGAGCCGGCATGCGTCCGCCGCTGCAACGGCGCCTCCCGCGAGACGGCCTCCCGCGAAGCCTGCTACCGCGGGTGCGCCGTCACCCCGGACGATTCCCGGTGGCGGGCGGTCTACCACGCCCCGGGCGGCTTCCAGGTGATCAGCGCGGGCCCGGGGGCGCCGCAGATCGGCGGCCTCGCGACTCCGACCGCGCCGGCCGGCGGGGCGCCGAGCATGAAGCAGCTCGGCTCGACGACCGCCAAGGTGCCGATGAAGCACGGCTCCTGCGGTTTCGACTGCGCGACCCACGTCCTCGCCCAGAAGACCGGCAACCTCGACGTGAAGTTCAAGGTCGAGATGAGCTGTCCGGCCGGCGCCGATGTCGTCCACCTGTCGTACCAGCCCGCCGGGCACAACGCCACGGTCGTCGTAGGTGCGCCCAGCGGGGCGAGCCAGTACTCGCAGACGATCGCGTCGCAACCGTTCACCGCGGCCGAGCTGGAGGCCGCGTGCCAGCAGGCCCTGGGCGGCTCGTGGGCCACTCCCGGCAGCCACAACAACGCCACGGCGACGGTCCAGAAGGGCGTCAGCAAGTCGATCGAGGTGTGGGGCCAGTGCAGCGGCTGGGCCAACAAGGCGAAGAGGACCTGGCCGGTCACGCTCAGCCTCACCTGCGAGGACCGGAGCTTCTTCGTGCCCGAGGGCTGAGCCGCTCGCGCGGCGCGGCCCGTCCGACGGCCCGGGTGGCACACCCGGGCCGTCGGCTCATCACGCGACCATCGTGACAGCGAGCGGGCCCCGAGGGCCGTCGGTGACCGGGCGGGCGGCGGGGTGGAGGCCGAGATCGAAAGCGAACGTGGGGTCCGTTTGCGGCTCAGCGGCCGCGCCGCGGCGGAACGGTCGGCACGTCGGTGGGGATCGGCACCACGAGCACGCCGCGGGAGGCGAGGAGAGCGCGGGCGTGGTCCGGATCGAGGGGCGAGACCTCGGTGTGCATTCCGGCGGGCGCGCGGGCGTGGCGCCCGGCGGCGCCGAACAGCGCCACCGCGCGACCGGTCAGGGCCGGGTCGCTGCGCGCGGCGTAGCGCAGGCCGGCGGCGCCGGCGGCGCGCAGCCGGGCGGCCCAGGCGCGGGGCTTGGCGTAGTCGAGGCCGGCGTGGATCTCGGCGTTGACGCCCCAGCGGGCGGCCCGCCGCGCCGTGAGGTCGGCCAGCTCGGGTGCGGTCACGACCGTGACGACGGCGTGGAACAGCTCGCGCAGGCGCTGCGCCGGGATCAGCTCCTTCGGCCGGCGCAGGAGCTTCTCGCCGAGGGCGGTGTCGAGGTCGTCGGCGAGGTAGCAGGTGCCCAGAGGCGCCGGGAGGTCGAAACGGCCGCTGCCTTCCGGCAGCGAGGAGTACCACCAGGGTCCAGGGTGCTCGGAGAGCCGGTGGAGCCGGCGCGGGATGCGGCGAATGGTGGGGAAGCCGGCGAGCGCCGCCGGCTCGGCCGGCGGCCAGACGAGCCCGGAGGCGGTCAGGCCGCTCCCCCGCCCGCCGCCAGCTCGTCGGTGCCGAGCTCGAACCGCACGTCGCGGGCGGCGGCGAGCACCGGCTCGAGGCGGCCGGCGGCGAGCAGGGCGCGGGGGCTCGCACCCAGATCGGGGTCGTCGGTGGCGAGCCAGGAGGCGACCGTCCAGCCGGTCGGCGGCCGGCCGGGGTCGTAGCCCGCGGCGTCGAGCACCTCGGCGAGCCCCGGCAGGGGACCGGTCTCGTCGAACTGCCAGAGCGGGTAGACCAGCCGGCCGGAACCGGTCTGCAGCGCCAGCAACCGCCGGCCGCGCACCCGCTGCGAGACCGCCTGCTTGCTGACGCCGTCGAGCAGCGCCATCACCCCGTCGGTGTCGAGGAACGGCCCGACGTGATCGCTCCACAGCGCACCGGCCGCCGCCGCCAGCCCGGCTCGCTCGCCGAGCGGCTCGGGCTCCTCGCGCGGCAGGCCGGCGGTCGCGACCAGTGCGGCGAGGCTGCGGCGGAACGCCGCGGTGGCACGATCGATGAACCGGCCTTTCGCGGCGCTGACGGTGATCGTTCCCGCTCCCATGACGGTCTCAGGCTACCCGGTCAAGGGAGTCAAGTCAAGGCGGTCGAGTCGAGGCGGTCGAGTCGAGGCGGTCGAGTCGAGGCGGTCGAGTCGAGGCGGTCGAATCAAGGCGGTCAAGCCAAGGCGGTCGAGGCGGTCGGGTCAACGGGGCCGGACGCCGCGCGGGCCTCCGCGGGCAACGCCAGCGCCGGCGCCACCACCGCCTCGAGCACGCCGTCGCCGGCCGCCAGGCAGACCGCCTCGCGGCCGACGCCGGCGACCTGGGCGAGCAGCCGGGGCAGGCTCGCCTCCCAGGGCTGGTCGGGCAGCGCCCCGCCGAGGGCGCCGCCACGGATCGCGCGCAGGCCGCGGGCGCGGGCGCGGAAGCGCAGAGCGGGCGGGTCGAAGCAGCGCACGTCGTCGAGCCAGCCGATCCAGATCCCGTCATCGGCCGCCTGCAGGAGCTCGTCGAGATCGCGGCCGCCGGCCGCGGTCAGGAACAGGTTGCCGGCGCGGGCGTCGTCGGGGCCGACCGCCAGGTGGAGCGGCAGCAGGCCGAGGTCGGGGGCGAGCGAGGAGTCCGCCGCCGGGGTGCGCAGGACGCCGCCCTCGACCAGCGTCACCGGCTCCTTGGCGGCGCCGAAGAAGTCGAACGGGAACGGCATCCCAGCCGGGTCTTCGGGGCGGTCGATGAGGCTCAGCCGGGGGTCGAGCGCCGGCTGGCCGACCGCCCCGAGCAGGCACGAGGTGCGATCGTGGAACGAGCGCGCCGAGAGCGCGTGGTGGTTGAGCAGCTCTACAAGGCGCGCCACCGCCTCGGGGGCGAGCACGATGGCCGGCGCGCCGTCGCCGCCGGGCTCGAGCAGCGCACCGCCGTCGCCGGCCGCGGCACCGCCGGCGCGCAACGCGCGGGCGCGGCCGGCCACCTCCCCGGCGGCCAGTCCGGCGAGAGTGCGCGCCGAGGCGGCCGCCCGGCCGGCGCCGGCGCCCTCGCCCGAGCGCACCTCGAGGCTGACCGCGGTCACCGTACCGGTGCGGCGCAGGCCACGGCTGTTGGCGACCACGACCCGCGCCTCGGCCCACGAGAGGCGCGACCGCTCGTCGCGTTCGAGCCCTTCGGCGAGCATCGCGGCTGCCGCCTCGGGGGTCAGGGCGGCGAGCCCCGGGTCGTGGCCGTCCGCAGGCCTATCGAGCGGCGGCCCTTTCGGGGTCAGCGGCGGCCGGTGCGCCGGCGGCGGGTCGACCTTGGCCTGCGCCAGCGCCTGGCGCACGGCGTCCTCCAACTCGCCGGCCGACCCGGCGCCGGTTCGGTAGATGCCGAGCCGGCCGCGCTCGTACACCCGCACCAGGAGGTTGCGCTCGCGCGCCGGCGGCACCGCGGGCGAGCCCGCCGGCACCTCCGCGGCGGCCCTCGCCACCTCGTGCCAGACGATCTCGGTCTCGTCCGCGGGGGACGCCGCGAGCGCGGCCTCGAGCCGCTCGAGCACTTCCTCGCCGGGGGTCAACTCAGCGCCGTCCACGGCCCCGAGCCTACCGGAGTGGAGAGCAGGGAGGGTGGGAGTCGGCCGTGGCTTGTCGTTTGCAGCCATCGGCGGGAGAATGACGCCCGGAACTCGGCCCGCGGCGCCTTCGTTCCCACCGCCGGCCGGACCCCCGGGCGGCGCGCCGTGCGGCACCGACCGGAGCCGAAATCGAATGCCCGACCACACCGCAATCGCCACCGTCATGATTCTCGGCCTCGCCCTCGCCCTGTGCGCCGTCCCCGCCGCGGGGACGCAGGCGCCGCACGCAGAGGACGCCGCCGACCTCATCTTGCGCCACGGGACCTTCTACCCGGTGGCGACGCCGGGGGCGGTCGAGGGGAGCCTGGCGGCGCGCCGGGGGCGGATCGTCTACCTCGGACCGGACGCCGGCGCGGCGGCGCTCGCCGGGCCGGGCACCGAGATCGTCGAGTTGGGCGGCCGGGCGGTCACCCCGGGGCTGATCGACGCCCACTCCCACCTCGCCAGCCTCGGCGCCGCGCTCGAGCAGGTCGATCTGGTCGGCACCGCGAGCTACGACGAGGTGATCGCGCGGATCGCCGCCGCGGCCGCCGGACTGCCCGCCGGCACCTGGGTGCTCGGCCGCGGCTGGGACCAGAACGACTGGCCGGAGACGAGTTTCCCCCACCACCGGGCGCTGTCGGCGGCGGTGCCCGGCCACCCGGTATGGGTGACCCGGATCGACGGCCACGCCGCGCTCCTCAACGCCCGCGCGCTCGAGGCCCTGGGCGTCGACGCCGCGATCGAGGATCCCTCCGGCGGCCGCTTCCTGCGCGACGAGGGCGGCGAGCCGACCGGCGTGCTGATCGACCGGGCGATGGGGCTGGTGCGCGGCCGGGTGCCGCCGCCGGCGCCCGCGGAGCTGGAACGCCGCATCCGCCGCGCCGGCGCCCACTGCGTCGAACGCGGCCTGACCACGGTGACCGACATGGGGGTCGACGAGGAGGAGCTGGCCGCCTACCGGGCGCTCGCGGAGGCCGGCGGGCTGCCGCTGCGGGTCGCCGCCTTCCTCCGCGACGACGCCGAGCTGCTCGCGGACTGGTTCGCCCGCGGTCCGCTGACCGGCGGCGGCGGCCGCTGGACCGTGCGCGGGGTCAAGCTCTACGCCGACGGCGCCCTCGGCAGCCGCGGCGCTGCGCTGGTCGAACCCTACAGCGACGATCCGGGCAACCTCGGGCTGCTGGTGGCGAGCGGCGACCACCTGCGCTCGGTCGCCGAAGGAGCGCTCGCCGCCGGCTTCCAGGTCGGGGTCCATGCGATCGGCGACCGCGGCAACCTGGTCGCCCTCGACGCGCTCGAGGCGGCGCTCGGCGGCGCGCGGCCGGAGGTGCGCTGGCGCATCGAGCACGCCCAGGTGATGCGGCTCCAGGACGTCGAGCGGATGGCCCGGCTCGGGGTGATCGCCTCGATGCAGCCGACCCACGCCACCTCGGACATGCCCTGGGCGGGCGACCGGGTCGGCGAGCGCCGGCTGGCCGGCGCCTACGCCTGGCGCAAGGTGCTCGACGCCGGCGGCCGGCTGGCGCTCGGCAGCGACTTCCCGGTCGAGAGCGCCGACCCGCGGCTCGGCCTCCACGCCGCGGTCACGCGCCAGGACCTCGACGGCAAGCCCGCCGGCGGCTGGCTGCCCGGCGAGCTGCTCGACCGCGAGGAGGCGCTGCGTGGCTTCACCCTCGACGCCGCCTGGGCGCTCTTCCTCGACGGCGAGATCGGCTCGCTCGAGCCGGGCAAGCGCGCCGACCTGGTCATCTGGGGGCGCGACCCGATGACCGTGCCGGCGGCCGAGATCCCCGGCGCCGAGATCGACCTGGTGGTGCTCGACGGCGCGATCGTCCACCGCCGGGAGGGCGCGCCGTGAGCCGGGCGCGCACGGGGCGGGGCCCCGACCCCGCCGCCCGCCGCCGGCGGATCGGACCGGCCGCCCTCGCGCTCGCCCTCGCCGGCGCCGCGCTAGCGCTCGCGCTGCCCTCGATCGGGCCCGACGCCGCTCCGGCCGCCGCCGCCGGCCCCGCCGCCCAGCCGGAGCTGCCGCTGCCGCCGGTGCAGCAGAACCTGCGCCCGGACACCTCGCGCCCGGCGCCGACGGTGTTCGATCCGCCGCCGCCGGTGGAGCCGCCGGGCGACTACGGCGAGCGCCGCCGCCGGATGTGCGACCGGCTGGCGCGCGAGCACGACATCGGACGGCCGGAGGTGCTGCGGGCGATGGCCGAGGTGCCGCGCCACCTGTTCGTGCCCGAGGCCTACCGCGACCAGGCCTACGAGGACATGCCGCTGTCGACCGGCGGCGGCCAGAGCGTCTACCAGCCCTACATCGTGGCGCTGATGACCTCGCTCGCCGACCTCGGCCCCGACGACGTCGTGCTCGAGATCGGCACGGGCTCGGGCTACCACACCGCGGTGCTGTCGCGGCTCGCCCGGCGCGTCTACTCGATCGAGATCAGCGCCCCGATCGCTGAGCGGGCGCGCCGGCGTCTCGCCTCCCTCGGCTACCGCAACGTCGAGCTGCGGGTCGGCGACGGCTACGAGGGGTGGGCCGAGCACGCGCCGTTCGACGCCATCATCCTCACCGCCGCCCCGCCCCACCTACCGCAGCCGCTGATCGACCAGCTCAAGGTCGGCGGCCGGATGGTGGCGCCGGTGGGCGAGTACTTCCAGGACCTGCGGGTGGTGACCAAGACCGCCGACGGCCTCGAGACCTCGAGCGTGATCCCGGTGCGGGTGCCGCCGATGACCCGCGCCGAGCGGGAGGGGGGAGCACGGTGAGGCGGGGCGCCGCCGCGCTCACCGCCGCGGCGGTGGCGGCGGTGCTGCTGGCGGCGGTCCTGGTCGTGGCGGTGCTGGCCGGCCGGCCGGCGGCGGGCGGGCTCCCGGTCGGTGCTCCGAGTTCCACTGTGGCCGCCGGCGAGCGGGCCGGCGGCGACGGCGCTTCCGCTGACGACTCGGAGCGCTGGGCCGCCGCCCGCGCGCGCATGGTCGAGGATCAGATCCGCGCCCGCGGGGTCACCGCCGCGCGGGTCCTGGCGGCGATGCGCGAGGTGCCGCGCCACCGCTTCGTGCCCGAGTCCGAACGCGGCCTCGCCTACTCCGACCAGCCGCTGCCGATCGGCTGGGGCCAGACCATCTCCCAGCCCTACATCGTCGCCCTGATGTGCTCGCTGCTCGACCTCGAACCCGGCGACCGGGTGCTCGAGATCGGCACCGGCTCGGGCTACCACGCGGCGGTGCTGTCGCGGCTCGCCGGCGAGGTCTACTCGATCGAGATCGTCGAGCCGCTCGGCCGCCGCGCCGGCGAGACCCTCGCCGCGCTCGGCTACGACAACGTCCGCGTGCGGGTCGGCGACGGCTACGAGGGCTGGCCCGAGCACGCGCCGTTCGACGCCGTCGTGCTCACCGCCGCGCCCCCCGAGGTCCCCCGGCCGTTGCTCGAGCAGCTCGCGGTCGGCGGCCGCCTGGTGGTGCCGGTCGGCGGCGCCTGGGAGCAGGAGCTGCAAGTGATCACCCGCACCGCCGACGACTACCGGACCGAGCACGTCGCTCCGGTCCGCTTCGTCCCGATGACCGGCAAGGCCGGCGGCTGACCGGGTCGCCTCCCCACGGAACGCCGTCTCACCTCCACGCCCCCGCGATCCGTCGGGCGGATCCCCGTGCACTCGGCAGGCGACAACGGCGCATCGCGTCGGATACTCTAGTGCGCACCGTCCTGAACGCGTTTGTGACGAAGTCTGCCTGCAAAGGAGGTTGCGATGAAGGTGCTGAGGACCTCGGCGTTCCTTCTGCTCGGCGCGGCCCTGCTCTCGGCTCCCGCCCGCCCGGCGGCGGCGCACGGTCCGCACCCCCACCCCCACTTCGGCGGGCGGGTGCTCTACGGCATGGCGCACCTGTCCCCGACGGGGCCGAACCTGCTCTACGAGATCGACCCGAAGACCGGGGAGGCCTCGCTGGTCGGCCAGACCGATACGTCGGTCCTGCGGATCAGCGCGCTGGCGCTCTCGGACTGCGGCGTCATGTACGCCGTCGGCATCCGCAACGACGCCGCCGAGACCCACGTCCTGGCGACGATCGACCTCGAGACCGGCGAGGCCACCGAGATCGGGCCGACCGGACTCGAGGGCTTCGCCGGCATCTTCCCGCAGCGCAAGGTGATGCCCGACATGACGTTCTCCGAAGACGGCGAGCTGTTCGCCTACACCTTCCCCGGCGGCGGGCTGGCGACGATCGACGTCGAGACCGGGGCGGCTTCGCAGAGGATCCCTCCCGGCTTCCCGGGCACCGGGTTCCACAACGGCGGCGGGCTCGCGTTCTCCCCGGACGAGGTCCTCTACCACGGCGGCGACGGCGGCAACCAGCCGGGCGAGGGATCGGCGGGCTTGCAGGCGCTCGATCCCGAGGACAGCACGGTGCTCTTCGAGCTGCCGCTGCTCTTCCCGGTCGGCTTCGGACTCGACCCGCGGCCGAACACGATGGACTTCGAGCCCTGCACCGGCGTCCTCCACTCGCTGTTCAAGGCCAACTTCATGGAGCAGGCGACATGGTTCGGCACCATCGACCCGGTGACCGGCGTCGCCACGGTCCTCGGCCAGACCGCGGACGGCATGTCCGCCCTCGCCTGGGGTCCGCGCGAGCACGGTCATGGCCACGGTCAAGGTCATGGTCATGGTCATGGTCACGGCCACGGTCATGGCCATCCTCACTGTCATCCTCACCATCACCACCATTGAGGATGGTTCCCCGGCGCGGCTGGCAGGCACCGGATGAGCGGCCTGCGGTAGTCTGCTCGATCGCATGGGCGACGAGATCGCGCGCGAGACGGTCCTGGGGATCGACAACATCCCGCTCGAGCTGCCGGTGGCGGGGCTGGGCAGCCGGGTGCTGGCGTCGATCGTCGACTACCTGGCGGTGATGCTGCTCGCCGCGCTGCTCGGCTTCGTCGCGCTGGGGGTGGCGTCGGGGACCGGCCGTGCCGGCCTCGGCTGGCTGGTCTTCGCCGCCGGGCTCTTCCTGCTCCAGTGGGGGTACTTCGCGGCCTTCGAGATCGCGCTCGGCGGGCGCACGCCGGGCAAGGCGGCGGTCGGGCTGCGCACCGTCCACCGCACCGGCGGCGCCGCCGGCGCCGGCGCGCTAGTGGTGCGCAACCTGATGCGCGCCGTCGACGTCTTCGCCGCGGTGCCGATGATCGCCTTCGACCCGCTGGCGCGCCGGTTCGGCGATCACCTCGCCGGCACGCTGGTGATCCACGCCCGCCGCGCGGCGCGGCCGGTGCTCGGCCGGGTGCCGCCGCGCTGGGGCGCGCGCGAGGTGGCGCTCGCGGAGTCGCTCCTGGCGCGCGCCGGCGAGCTGGAGGGCGACCGCGCCGCGCGGCTCGCGCACCAGATCCTCGCCTGGATCGAACGCGACGCCCCCGAGATGCTCGCCGCCGCCGGCGACCCGGCCACCCGCCGGGCGGCACCGGTCGAGGCGCTGCGCCGCGCTCTGGAGGCGGAGCCGGGATGACCGGCCGCGCCGCGGGTGTACGACCGCTGCCGGGGCCGTTCCGCCGCCGGCCGCCCTCCGGGGGCTGAAGGGAGAGCGCGTGCAGTACGACCGCTTCATCCGCCTGCGCCGGCCGCTGTGGGACGCGTTCGAGGTGCGGCTGGGCCGGCTCGGCCGCGGCGACGGCGGCCGAGGCCGCCGGGTCCGCGGCGCCATCGTCGATCACGACGAGCTCGAGGAGCTGGCGATCGGCTACCGCCAGGTGCTCCACGACCACGCCCTCGCCGCCGCCCGCTTCCCGGCCACCGGCGCCGCCGAGCGCCTGCGCCGGCTGGCGCTCGACGGCACCCACCGCCTGGGCGGCGGTGCCGACGAGACCGTGCGCCGGGGCGGCCCGATCGCGTTCTTCACCCGCACCTTCCCGCGCGCCTTCCGCGCCCAGCTCGACCTGCTGGCGCTCGCGGCGCTGCTGTTCGCGGCCGCCGCCGCGCTCGGCCTGCTGACCACCGCCGCCCGCCCGGGGCTCGGAGTGGCGTTCATCGGCGAGGAGGCGCGCTCCGGGCTCGCCGAGGGGAGGCTGTGGACCGAGGTGCTGACCACACTGCCGCCGGAGGCGACCTCATCGTCGATCGCGACCAACAACATGACGGTGGCGATCACCGCCTGGGCCGGCGGCGCCACCGCCGGCCTGCTGACCTTCTACACGCTGATCCTCAACGGGCTGATGCTCGGCGCGGTCGTCGGGGTTGCCCTGCACTACTCGATGGGCGGCGAGCTGGGCGCCTTCATCGCCGCCCACGGACCGCTCGAGATCACGATCATCCTGGTCGCCGCCGCCGCGGGTCTGGCGGTGGCGCGGGCGCTGGTCGCGGCCGGCGACCGGCCGCGCGGCGAGGCGCTGCGGGCGGCGGCCCGCTCGGCGGTGACGGTGCTGCTCGGGGTGCTCCCCTGGCTGGTGGTGCTCGGGGCGGTCGAGGCCTGGGTGTCGCCGGAGCCGGCGGTTCCGGCGGCGGCCAAGGTGGCGCTCGGGCTGGCGCTGGTGGCGCTCTTCTGGGTCGCCGCCCTCAACCCGTTCCTGCCGCCCACCGAGAGCGACGACGCGGAGGCGCGATGACGCCGGTCGGCGTGATGCCGGTGCGGGTGCTGCTCGACGAGGCGATGCGCCGCCTGCGCGAGAACCTGCGGCGTCTGTTCCCGCCGTTCGCGGCGGTCTTCATGGTCTCGGGCGGGCTGACCGTGGTGTTCCAGATCGGCTGGATGGAGGGGCTGATGCAGGGCGACTGGGCCACCGGCTGCGGCAGCCTCGCCGCGATGTACGCGGTGCTGGCGGCGATGGGCTTCGCCTACGCCGCGATGCAGGTGGCGGCGCTCGACGCGGTCGCCGGCCGGCCGCCGTCGATCGGCCGCGCCTGGCGCTTCGTCTTCCGGCCGCGGGTGCTGCTGACCCTGATCGGTACCGGCGTGCTGGTCTTCGGCGCCTATATGTGCTGCCTGATCCCGGCGCTCTACGTCTGGCCGCTGCTCTCGCTGACCCTGCCGGTGATGGTCGAGGAGGCGCGGTTCGGCGCCGACGCGATCGGCCGCGGCGCCCGGCTGGTCGGGCCCAACCCGTTCGAGGACTTCCCGCGCAACCCGCTGATCCGGCTGCTGGTGTTCATGGTCGTCACCGTGGCGATTTCGTTCGCCGGCGCGCTGGTGGTCCAGGTGCCGTTCGAGATCGCGCGCCAGCTCCTCGTCCTGCGCCAGGCCGCCGCCGAGGAGGCGCTGTCGGCGATGACCTCGCCGGGCGCGGTGGCGCTGCAGGCGACCGGCGCGGTGCTCGGATCGCTGGTGACCACGGTGGTCGGGCTCTACGCGATGTTCGGGATCGCGCTGCTCTACCACGACACCCGCAACCGGCGGGAGGGCGCCGACCTCGAGGCCGCGGTGGCGGAGCTGGCGGCGCTGCGGGGGCCGGCGCCGGTGGGTGGGGAGGCGGGGGCTTGAGGGGGCGGGCGATCCGGCGGGGCTGTCTCGCGGCGCCGCTCCTGCTCGCGCTCGGCGTGCCGGTGGCTGCCGCGCCTACGGCGCCGGAGCCCGGGTTCGCGACAGCCGCCGCCCGCCCGCCGGACCGGGGCGCTCCACCGCTCGCCGCGCCCGCGCCGGCCGACCGCGACGCCCTCGACCGGGTGCTCGCCGAGGCCGAGGTCGCGACCGGCCGCCGGCCGCCGGGAATCGGGGCATACCTGGCGACCCTGATACGGCGGCTGCTCGCCTGGATCGGCGGCGGGCTCGGGAGCGCTGCGGGGGCGGTCGCCTTCGGGGCGGTGTTGCCGCGGGTCGTCGCCTGGTCGGCGGCGGCGATCGCCGTGGCGGCGGTGGTGGCGGCGGTGCTGGCGGTGCTGCGCCGGCGCCGGCGGCGGTCGGGCGCCGGACGCGGGGAGCCCGCGGCCGCGGACGCGCCGGCGGGCCCGCCGGCGCTCGGCGCCGGCGAGTGGCGGGCCGAGGTCGAGCGCCGTCTCGCCGCCGGGCGGATCGCCGAAGCGCTGGCGGCGGTCTGGAGCTGGCTGGCCCGCGCGCTGTGCGGCGCCGGCGCCGAGCCGAGCTGGACCGGCGGCGAGCTGCTCGTTCACGCCCGCCGTCCCGACCTCCGTCCCGCGGTCGCCCGCCTCGACGCGATGACCTACGGACCGCGTCGGCCGCCGCCGGCCGAGGTGCGCGAGCTGGTTGGCGGCCTCGACCGCAGCCTCGGGCACGGTCTCGTCGTCGGCTCGGAGGCCGCGCCGTGATTGGCGGTCGCGAGCGCGTCCCCGCCGGGTGCACGGAGGCCGGACCGTGACCCGCCGCCAGGTCATCGTGCTCCTCGCCACGGCGGCGGTGGTACTGCCGCTGGTCTACCTGGGGATCGCCGGCGAGGCGGGGCGGGGGAGCGCGCTGTCGCGCGGGCCCGAGGGCTGGCTCGCTGCCCGCCGCTACCTCGAGGCCCGCGGCGCGGAGGTCCGGCTGCTCGACCGGTCCCCTGGGGCCGGCGGCAAAGAAGCCGGCGGGGTGCTGGTCGAGGTCTTTCCGTGGCGCCCGGCAGCCGCTCTGAACGCCCGCGGCGGCGGCGCCGGCGGCGGACGCGCCGCCGCGCTGCGCCGCCACGTCGCCGCCGGCGGTGACCTGGTGATCGCCTACTCCGGCGGCTACGACCCCACCGAGGACGCCGCGCTCGAGGCGCTCGGCCTCGGCCTCCGCCCTCTGCGCGACGAGCCGCCGCTCGCGCCCGCGGCCTGGTGGCTGGACGCGCGGCTGACCTGGCGGCTGCCGCCGGAGGTGCCGGCCGCGGCCGCCGCCGGCGACGAGCCGGCCGGGGTCCTCGAGCTGCCGGCGCCGCGCTGGGCGCCCTGGGCGCCGGCTGGCGCGGAGGTGCTCTACCGCAGCCCGGAGGAGCTGCCGGTGGCGTTCGCGCTGCGCCGCGGGCGCGGGCGGATCGTGGTCCTGCCGGCGGTGGCGCTGGCCAACGCCTCGCTCGCGGAGGCCGGCAACGCCGACGTGCTCGAGGGGTTGCTCGATGCGCTCGGCCGGCGCTGGGCCTTCGACGAGCATGCCCACGGCCTGGCGGCGCCGGCGGCCGCCGACGGCCGCGGCCCCGGGCTCGCCTTCGACCTGGTGATCGCCCACCTGGTCCTGCTCTACCTGCTGGCGGCGCTGGCGCTGGGGCGCCGCTTCGGCCCGCCCTGGCGCGAGGCGCCGGCCGCCGCCGGCTCGGCCGCGGCGTTCCTGCTGAGGCTCGGTGCCCTCCACGACCGCCTCGGCCACCACGGCGAGGCGGCCCGCAAGCTGGTCGAGCGCTGGCGCGAGCTGTACCCGCGGCAGCCGCCGCCGGAGGCGCTCGCCCGCAGCGCCGAGGAGGCCGACGCCGCCGGGCTGGTCGCGATCGCCCGCGCCCTCGCGCGCCGCCGGCGCGGCGGGGCCGCGGCGGGCCCCGCCGGCGGCGCGCGATCGGCTATCCTGGCCGGCGCCGGAGCCCCCGGGAGCGACGCCGAGACGCGATGATGAGCGAACCCACCCCGACCGGCCCGCCGACCGCCGCCCCCGACCTCGCCGCCGCCGGCCGCCGGCTGGTCGACCGGGTGGCGTCGCACGTGCTCGGCCAGGACGAGGCGGTCGAGCTGCTCGCCGCCGCCTACCTCGCCGGCGGCCACGCGCTGCTCGAAGGGGTCCCCGGGCTGGGCAAGACGCTGCTAGCGCGTAGCTTCGCCGCCGCGCTCGGGGCGCGCTTCGCGCGCATCCAGTTCACCCCCGACCTGATGCCCGCCGACCTGATCGGCACCAACGTCTTCGACGGCGCCGGCGGCGCGTTCCGGCTGCTGCGCGGGCCGGTCTTCACCCAGGTGCTGATGGCCGACGAGATCAACCGCACGCCGCCCAAGACCCAGGCGGCCCTGCTCGAGGCGATGCAGGAGCGGCAGGTGACGATCGACGGCACCACGCACCGGCTCGACGCCGGCTTCTTCGTCGTCGCGACCCAGAACCCGGTCGAGCTGGAGGGGGTCTACCCGCTCCCCGAGGCGCAGCTCGACCGCTTCCTGGTGCGCATCCGGCTCGGCGTGCCGCCGGCCGAGGCCGAGATCGAGGTCTACCGCCGGGCGGTCGCCGGCGAGCTGGCGGGCTGGGACGGCGGCGAGCCGGGCGCCGGCGGGGAACCGGCGCTCACTCCGGCCGAGGCGGCGGCGCTGCGCCGTGCGGCGGCCGCGGTCCACGTGGCGCCGGAGCTGCTCGGCTACCTGCGCGCGCTCGCCGACGCGGTGCGCGCCTCGCCCCACCTCGAGCTGGGGGTCAGCCCGCGCGGCGCGCTCGCCCTGCTCGAGATCGCGCGCGCCCGGGCGCTGCTCGCCGGCCGCGACTATCTGTCGCCGGACGACCTCAAGCGCTGCCTGGAGCCGTGCTGGGCCCACCGCGTGATCGTCGGCGCCGAGTCCGAGCTGGAAGGGGTGGCCGCCGAGTCGGTGCTCGCCGCCGCCGCCGAGTCGGTCGAGGTGCCGCGGTGAGCGCCCGCGGGCGTTCCGCGGCCGGCGCCGGGGGCTGAGCGTGCCCGCGGCGCGGCTGTTCCGCGCCCTGCTGCTCGTCACCCTCACGCTGCCGGCGGCGGCGCTCCTGCCCTGGTTGCCGGCGGCGGCGCTGGCCGCCGACGCGCTCCTGCTCGCCGCCTTTCTCGTCGACCTGCGCCGCGCGCGGGCGGCGCCGCTCGCCGCCCGCCGGGTGTGGCCGCCGCTGCTGGTCCAGGGAGCGCCCGCGGCGGTGGTGATCGAGACCACGTCGGCGCCGGCGGGAGCCGGGGAGGGGCCGGCCGGACCCGGCGCGCAACCGGCAGGGACGGGCGCGAAGCGAGCCGCCCCGCCGCTGACCGTAAGGCTGCGGGAGGGGCTTTCCCCGGCGCTCGCCGCATCACCGGCCCGGCGGACCGTGCGGCTCGCCGCCGGCGCCGCCGACCGCTGGACGGTCCCGCTCCTGCCGCGCCGCCGCGGCGAGCACCCCTCGGGGCCGCTCACCGCGCGCGTCCTCGGCCCCTGGGGGCTGGCCTGGGCGCAGCGCGAGCTGCTGCCGGCCGAGCCGCGGCGGGTCTACCCGCGGGTGCGCTGGGAGGGCGAAGTCGGGCGGCTGCTGACCCTCGCCCACCGCCGCCGCCTCGGCTCGGCGCCGCTGCGCCTGCACGGCGTCGGCACCGAGCCCTACGCGCTGCGCGGCTATCTGCCGGGCGATCCGCCGTCGCGCATCCACTGGAAGGCGACCGCCCGCCACGGCAAGCTGATCAGCCGCGAGGACACCTGGGAGCGCGGGGCGCGCCTCGCGATCTTGCTCGACTGCGCGCGCGCGATGGCGGCGCCCGACGGGACTGTGTTTCCCGGCGCTGGCGCGGGGCCGACCCAGAGCAAGCTCGACTCCGCCCTCGCCGCGGCGCTGGCGCTGGCGCGGGTGGCCGCCGCCCGCGGCGACCGGGTGACCGTGATCGCGTTCTCCGACCGCATCGAGCGGGTGGTCGCGGTGACCTCGGGCCGGCGCGCCCTGGCGCGCGCCTACGAGTCGCTCTACGACCTCCAGCCGCGGCGCGCCGAGCCGGCGTTCGACCTCGCCGCCGAGGCTGCCGGCGCCCGCGGCGGGCGCAGCGGCACGGCGGTGCTGATGACCTCGGTGGTCGATCTGGCGGCGGCGGAGCTGCTGCGGGAGGCGGCGGTGCGGCTGGAGCGCCGCTTCCGGGTGCTGCTGGTCAACCTCGAGGACCCCGAGCTGGCGCGGCTGGCGAGGTCCCCGCCGGCGAACCCGCGGGAGGCGTTCGCGCAGGTGGCGGCGCTCGGGATCGCGCTCGCCAACCGCCGCCTGGCGCGGCGCCTGCGGGGCGCCGGCGTGCGCGTGGTGACGACCCCCGCCGACCGCCTGGCGCTCTCCACCCTGAGCGCCTACCTCGCCCTCCTCCAGGGCGCGGGATTGCGGACCGGCAGGGCCCCGGCGGCCCTGCGCCGTTAGCTGACGTTACCCCTCAACGCCGCGCGGATGATGTCGGCCTCGGAGCGGCGCTCCTGGAACGCCTTGAGCCGCAGCTCCTCGGCCTCGTCGACCGGCAGCCAGAAGTTCTTGCGCACCATGCCGCTCTTGGTCAGAGTCGTGGTGCCGCCGCGCGGTCCCACCCGATCCGGCTGGTCGTCGTGGATCATGGTTGCCCTCCTCGCCGTTTGACGTTTCGATCCGATCCCGCTTCGCGGCCCGTCGAGAGCCGCTCTCATGCCTGCAGTCGGGCGTTACTCTCTTAGGTATGTGGGCCGACATGGCATTTTCGAGACACCTGCGCCACGATCCGGCGCTTTCTTCTCTCGGGGAACGCGCTGCCGGGCCGCGGGTCGCGCCGGAGCACGACCCGCGGCCCGCGAGGTGGCAAAGGCTCAGCGGGCGGCGACCGCGGCCAGCTCGGCGCGCACCAGGCGGGCGGCGGCCACCATGTTGCGCAGCGAGGCGACCGCCTCGTCGAAGCCGCGGGTCTTGAGTCCGCAGTCGGGGTTGACCCACAGCCGCTCGGCGGCCAGCACGCCGGCGGCGCGGCGCAGTAGCTCGGCCATCTCCTCGACCGGCGGCACCCGCTCGCTGTGGACGTCGTAGACCCCGGGGCCGATGCCGCGGTCGTAGTCGAAGTCGCGGAACGCCTCGAGCAGCTCGCCGGCCGAGCGCGAGTTCTCGATCGAGATGACGTCGGCGCCGAGGTCGTAGATCGCCGGCATGATGTCGTTGAACTCGCTGTAGCACATGTGGGTGTGGATCTGGGTCTC
>Ga0302046_10001109_pt1 | contig 25506 bp, 13 predicted proteins | sample RVTome_11_FD_200261 | JGI IMG/M metagenome (GOLD analysis project Ga0302046, IMG submission 200261) | Soil microbial communities from uranium-contaminated site in the Upper Colorado River Basin, Wyoming, United States - RVT147D111 (version 2) ... | reverse complement strand
AGGTCCACTTCAAGAGCTCCGGGGCGCACGCCGTGGTAGCTGCGCTCGAGGGAGACCGGCTCCAGGTCGACGACCAGCGCGCCACCGTCGTGCTCGTCCCCGAACCGATCGACGTGCTGCTCGTCAACGGCGATCCGCACCCCGAGATCGACCGCGACGAGGTCGGGATGGTGCGCGCGATCCTCGAGCCCTTCGAGGACGACGAGCTCCGGACCCGCGCCGGCTTCGCGCCCTTCCGCGCCACGGTGGTCGACGCGGCCGCCTTCGGCGCGGACGAGAAGCAGCTCCTGGAGCCCGACGTGATCGTGCTGGCCAACGTCCCTTCGCTCTCGGCGCGCGTGTTCTCGATCCTCGAGAAGCGCGTCGAGGCGGGAGCGGCCCTGCTCGTCACCTTGGGCGATCGCTTCAACGACCGTAGCTCCATCGAGGGCTTCAACGCACGCGGCTGGCGGGCGGACGGGACCGGGCTCCTCCCGGCCAAGCTCTTCCGGGCCGTCGAGGTCCCCTCGCGACGCGAAGCCTATTACCGCTGCGCCTCGTTCGAGGAGACCCACCCGGCGCTCGAGTTCTTCGCCGACGAGCGCTGGCGACCCTTCCTGACGGAGGTCCCGATCTACGGCTTCGTCCAGACGGAGCCGATCGAGAACGCGCGCGTGCTGGCCAGGTTGGACGACGAGGCCTCGAGCCCGCTGCTGGTGGAGCGCGCCTACAACCGCGGCAGAGTGCTGCTGTGGACGACGTCGATCGATCGCAGCTGGAACAAGATCCCGGACTCACCCAGCACGCTGATCCCGCTCGTGCACGAGCTCCTGCGCTACGCGGCGCGCGGCCGGCGGCCTTCCCTGGACGTCCCGGTGGGCGGCTCCATCGCGCTCGAGGTCGACACCTTCCCGAGGGACGCCTTCCTGGTCGAGCCCGACGGCACACGCCGGCACCTCGACGGCGAGCCGCTGGAAGTGGCGAGCGGGTTGTGGGAGCTGCCTCCGATCGGCCCGCTCGAGCGCGCCGGTGTATGGCGCGTGGAGTGGGAAGGAGGTCTCGCGCCGTTCAGCGTCGGCATTCCGCCGTCCGAGGGCGACCTGGACCGCATATCGGGCGAGGAGTTGCTCGCGCAGCACCGCGCCTGGCGGATCCACGACCCGAGCTCGAGCGCGAGCATCGACGACGAGAACGAACCCGAGCGCGGCGAGCTGTGGCGCTGGCTCGCGACCCTGGCCTTGGCCATGCTCGTCGGCGAGACGCTGTGGGCCGCCTGGCTCGGACGCAAGCGGAGGCTCGCATGACCGTCTGGCTCGCGCTCCAGGACGCCGTCGCCTCGACGCGAGTCGAGGATCTGACCGAGACGCTGCGGCTCCTCGACCTCCCGCCGCGCTGGGTCGTGGTGCTGGTCATCCTGCCGTTCTTCGCGGCCGTGACCTGGCTCGGCTACGCGAAGGAGACCCTGGGCCGCGGGGCGCGCACGACGCTGATGAGCCTGCGCGTGCTCTCCTTCGCTCTGCTCCTGCTCGTCCTCGCCCGGCCGGTCCGGGTCGAGCAGCGCGAGGACCCGCAACCCGCGGAGGTGCTCCTCCTGCTGGACGATTCCGCCAGCATGCGACGGCGCGACACCTACACCGGCGACCAGCCGACGCGCGACGCCCTGGCGCTCGCCTCCGGCGGCTCGCCGACGGAGCTCACGCGCCTCGACCTAACGCGGCTCGTGCTGGAGAAGGAGCTCCTGCCCCTGCTCGAACGCGGGGAGTACCAGGCGAGGCTGCTCGGCTTCTCCGAGGGTGTCACGACGCTCGCGGACGCGGACGCGCTCTCCGGGCGCGGGTCGGGAACCCACGTCGGGAGCGCCCTGACGCAGGCCCTCTCGGGGATCGGCGGTCGCAACGTGACCGACGTCGTGGTCCTCTCGGACGGGCGCTCGAACGGCGGCGTCGGGATCGAGGAGGCCGCGGCGGTCGCCTTTCGCGCGGGCGTACCCATCCACACCCTGGTGGTCGGCGACACGCGGACGGAGAAGAACGCGATCGTCGAGCTGGTGGAGGCCTCGGGCGAGGCGCTCGAGGGCGACGAGCTCGCGGTGACGGTGCGGATCCGCGGGCGCGGCGCGGAGGACGTGCACGAGGTCGACGCAGTGCTCGAGGAGCTGGACGAGGACGGCGACGTGCTGCGACCCGTCTACGAGGAGCGCGTCGCCCTGACCGAGGACGGAGAGCGCGTGGTGCTGGTCGCTCCCAGCAGTGACGCGGGACTGCGCAGCGGCGAACGACGCTTCCGCGTGTCGGTGCCACGCCTTCCCGGCGAGACGATGACCGACGACAACTCGGTCGAGTTCAGCGTGCACGTGTCCCCCGCCAGGATGCGCGTGCTCTACGTCGACGGCTACCCGCGCTGGGAGTACCGCTACCTCAAGAACCTCCTCCTGCGCGCCGACCGGAACCTGGACGTGCAGTGCTACCTGCTCTCGGCCACGCCCGACTTCCCGCAGGAGTCCTCGCGCGGGCTGCCGCCGCTGCGGCGCATCCCCACCACGCGGCGCGAGCTCCTCGACGCCTTCGACGTCGTCATCCTGGGCGACGTCGACCCGAACCAGATCTCCCACTCCGAGGCGGAGGTGGAGGAGTTCCTCTCCTCCCTGCGCCAGTTCGTCGAGGCCGGCGGCGGACTGCTCTTCCAGGCGGGGGAGTACTACAACCCGCGCGCGTACCTCAACACTCCGCTCAAGGACGTCTTACCGGTCGTGCTCGATCCGACCGGCGTGCTCGCCTTCGCCGGGGACACGCAGCGCGAGTTCCGGGCGGTGCTCGAGGACCCCGCCAGTCCGCACGAGATCCTGCGGCTCAACCCCGACGCGGAGATCAACCGCCTTCTCTGGGAGGACGACGAGGAGGGCCTGCGCGGCTTCTACTGGTACTCCCCGGTCGACCGCGCCAAGCCCGGCGCGCACGTCCTCCTGCGCCATCCGACGGACATCAGCCCCCAGACGGGCGACGCCCATCCGTTGTTGGTCATCGGCTACTACCCGGCCGGGCGCACGTTGTTCCTGGCGGTGGACTCGACCTGGATGTGGCGTTTCCACTACGGAGACCGCTACCACGAGACCTTCTGGCGTAACGCCATCCGCTGGCTCGCGCTCGGCCGACTGAAGAGCGGCGACCGCCGCTACCGCATCGAGACCTCGCGCGCGACCTATGACCTCGAGGACCGGATTCTGCTCGAGGCACGCGTCCTGGACGAGGACTTCCGTCCCTCGAAGCGCGCGTCCCAGATCGTGCGCTGGAGCGGGCCCGACGGGAGGGAGACCGAGCTCGAGCTCGCCCTCGCACCGGACCGCGACGGGCTCTACCGCGGCAGCCTGCAGGTCGGGCGCCCGGGCCTCTACCACGTCTGGATGTCGAGCGCGGACAAGCCCCGCGTCTCCGCCACCGAGTTCGAGGTCGTGCTGCCGTCGCGCGAGAACGCCGATCCCTCGCCCGATCCCGAGGCCCTGGCGCTCCTCTCGAAGAAGACCGGCGGAAGGGCCCTCGGGCTGGGAGGGGTGCGAGACCTGTCGCGCGAGTTCCCGGGCGACGAGGAGCGACGCGAACCCATTTCTTCGCGGCTCGAGGACGCCTGGGACCGTCTGGCAACCCTTCTCCTCGCTCTCGGGCTACTCTCGGCGGAGTGGATCCTGCGCAAGAGGTTCGAGCTGGTATGAGCCCGACCGCCGTCTTCCTCCTGTTCCTGTGCAGCCCGGCGCCGCTGTCGGCCCAGGGCGGGGAGGACAGCCGCGCGTTCACCTATCCCCTCACGCGCTACGCGCGCGAGAAGGCGGTGCTCGCCAGCGATCACCTCGCCGGCCAACGCTGGAGCAAGGCGATCGAGGTCCTGCAGGAGATGATCACGGACCGCGAGAACGCCGTCCTGCCGGACGACTTCCGCGCCTCCGCGGACGAGTTCTCGGCCAACCTCGCGCATCCGGGCGCCGGCGAGTGGGCGCGCGAGCGCCTGCTCGGGTTGCCGGCCGACGCGCGCGCGCTCTACCGCGACCGCCACGAGCACGTCGCCCGGACGGCACTGCAGGAGGCGGTGCATCGCCGCGACCGGCGCGCCCTCGTCGCCGTGGCGGACCGCTGGCCGCTGTGCGACGCCTCGATCCGCGCCTGGTGGATCCTGGGCGACCTGGAGATGGAGGAGGGTCACCCGCGCTCCGCGCGCGTCGCTTGGGAACGCGCCGAGGCCGGCCGACTCCTGACGGATTCGCTCCCGAACTCCGGCACGCGGGCGCGCATGGAGCTGGCGCGGGAGGCGCTCCTGCGCGAAGAGGAGGAGTGGCGCGAGGATACGGCCGCCGGCGAATCGAATCACCCCGCCTTCCCGGTCGACCCGACCCTGCCCCGCGGCCCGCTCCCCTCGCGCGACGCACTGCCCTGGTCGACGGACCTCGAGCTCGCTCCCTTCGATCCCGCCACCTCGAGCTCGTACTACTACTCCCTCTACCCGGCCCTGCTCGGGGACCGCGTGTTCGTCAACTCCTCGCTCGAGGTGTTCTGCCTGGACGCGTTCACCGGCGAGCTCCTGTGGCGCAGCGGCCGACCGGACGGCTGGGAGGATCTGTCCGAGAAGAAGCAGCGCGACCTCTTCGAGGGGCTCGACCGGAACGAGGTGCAGATCGCGCCCGACGCGGGGAGCGGCATCGTCGTCGCCGGCCTCCAGCTCCCCTACAGCCAGTACGACAACCAGGACTTCCAGGGCATCGACATCATGGCCGCCATACCGGAGCGGCGGCTGTTCGCCTTCGACGCCGCCACCGGAGAGCGGCTCTGGGACCACTCGCCGAAGCTCGCCTACGACGAGGCACGCTCCGTCTTCCAGGTGCGCGACGTGGGGTCGTTCGCCCAGGGCATCCAGGTCTCCGGCCCACCCACGGTGGCGGACTCGCGCGTCCTCGTGCCGTCCTACGCATTCGAGGGTCGCATCGACTACCACGTCGCCTGCTACGCCCTCGAGTCGGGCGAGCTGCTCTGGTCGACGGGCGTCGTGAGCGGCCAGCGCGAGCGCAACATGTTCGGTCGTTCCATGAAGGAGTTCTGCGCCTCCCCCGTCGTCGTCGCGGACGACAAGGTGATCGTGCAGACCGAGCTCGGCACGGTCGCCGCGCTCGACCTCATGACCGGACGCATCCTGTGGGAGTCCCTGTACCAGCAGGTCCCGCTGCCCAAGTCCCCGGGCTACACGCAGACCCCGCGCCGGACGACCTGGCGCCTCGCGCCCCCGGCCATCGCCGGCAACGTCGTGATCTCCACGCCGGTCGACTCGGACGAGCTGACCGCCTTCGACCTCCAGGACGGCCGCGTTCTTTGGACCGCGGAGCGGACGGCCCTGACGCAGCTCGGCGGCGGGACGCCGAGCCAACGCTTCGACCTCCTGATCGGTGCGGGCCGAGATGCGATCTACCTCGCCGGCGGACGCATCGCCAAGCTCTCCATGCCGAGCGGGCTGCGCGAGCCCTCGCAGCTGCGCCTCGAGTGGCAATACCGCCTCGACCCGAGCTACAACTTCTCGCGCGCCGCGCGACCGGTGCTCGGTCGCGACCACGTCCTGCTGCCGCTGCCCGGCGGACGCGTCGTGCTCGACCGCCGCGACGGGCTCGAGCAGCGCTCCCTGTGCGCGCAGTGGGAGGAGGAGTACGGCACCGCGCTGGTCGCGAACGGGCGCCTCTTCACCCTCGGCGCGCGGCGCCTGTCGGGCTTCCTCGACTGGGACCTCCTGGTCGAGCGCCAGGAGCGGCTGCGGGCCGGCGCGCCGGACGATCCGGCGATCGCGGTCGCCACCGCGACCTTGTACTCGCGCCGCGCCGCGGCCGCACTGGAGCGCTCCGAGCTCTTCGCGGCGCTCAGCTTCCTGGCCAAGGGGCGCGCGATCCTCGAACCCGTCGTCGCGGGGATCGACGCGGACGAGAGCGCCACGGACGGCCTGCGCTCGCAGGCCGCGGACGAGCTGCACCTGCTCCTGCGGCGCGAAGCGCGCGTGCTCGAGGAGCAGGGCAACCGCAACGGCGCGTTGCGGGCCCTGGCGGCGGCGAAGGACCTCGCGCGCTCGCCGATCGCGCTGCGCGACACGCTGCTCCAGACCGAGCGGAACCTGCGTGGCTCGGCCGCGACGGAGCTGTACCTCGAGGTCCTGGCGGAGCTCGAGCGCACCTCCTCCGACCTGGCGCTCACGCTCGAGGCCGCCCTCGGCGCAATCGTTCCCATCGACGTCGACCGACCGGGGGGCGACGTGCCCACCATCGGGCTGTGGGTGCTGCTCACGCGCGCGGCGACGCTCGAGCGCGAGGCTCGCCTCGGCGAGGCCTTCGAGGACTGGCACCGCGTGCTCGAGCGCTACCCCGATGTCCTGCTCGCTACCGGCGCGCCGGCGGCGGACCACGCGCGACGGAGGATCGCCGCGCGCCTCGGGTCTCCCGCAGGACGCACCGCCTACGAGCGCTTCGAAGCGCGCGCCGCGGCGCTCTACGCCCGGGCCCTGGAAGAGGACTCGGTCCCGGGGCTGGAGCGCGTCGGTCGCCTCTTCCCCCACTCCCGCGCCGCGGTGGACGCCGACCACGCGCGGTTGGATCGTGCCTTCGAGTCCGCCGACGCCGAGTACATCGCCTCCGTCGTGTACGGCCGGACGCGCGGCGACCGCGGCTGCGACGACGCGGGCATGCTCCTTCGCCTGGGGCGCGTCCTCGGCCGCCTCGGGAACGCGGAGCTAGAGCTGTCCCTGGTGCGGTCCCTCGCCGCGCAGGCGCCCGAAACGCCCTCCGATCTGCCCGAGCACGGCGGCCGGACGCTCTCCGAGCTGGAGGCGAACCTCACGGCCGAGCTCCCCGCGCGCACCGCGCGGCTGCCGCGCTTCGACGAGTCCGTCCGGCAATCCGCGGCGGTCTCTGGAGCGTACGAGTTCCTCGGCCGCTTCCTGTCTCCGGACGAGCCCGAGGGATCGTCGGAGGAACTCCACGTCTACCTCTTCCGCTCCGACCTCCCGAGCTCACGCCGCGCGAGCCCCGTCGCGGGCCAGGCCGACCGCGTCGAGGCGTTCTCCAGCACCGACCTCCGGCGTCCCGCCTGGTATCGGTTCCTGGAGGAGCCCGTGATCGGACCCGGCACCTGCGCCCTGTCCCGCGAGCGCGTGATCCTCGGCGGCGCGCGTCTCCTCCAGGCTTTCGATCGCGAGGGACGCCCGTCCTGGACGCGCTCGGTGCCGGGGACGATCGCCTCCGTCTCCGCCGCCGACGGCGTCGTGGTCGCCCAGATCGGAACGGACCATCCCGAGGGCCTGCTCGCCTTCGACGCGCACTCGGGGATCCCGCTGTGGAGCCTGCCCATGGACGACCACCGCGGCTGGCTGTCGCCGGTGTTCGGCGACGGCATCGCGGTGGTCCTCGCCAAAGAGTTCCCGGCGCGCGTCACCGCGCGCGTGGTCGACCTCTTCCGCGGCCGGGTCCGGCGCGACATCGACCTGGAGCGCGCGAACGAGCCCAATCTGGAGCGGACGACGTGGATCTCCGGCGGTCGCCTCTTCGTCCCCTGCTTCAGCACGACGGGCAACCGGCGCTACGAGGTCATCGCCTTCGACCTCGAGAGCGGCGCCAAGGCATGGTCGTGCCCGCTCCCCGACCACGAGCAGTTCCTGTGCGTCGCGCGCGTCGAGGAAGACAGCTACCTGATCACCGCCACCGAGCAGGTCGGCGCGAGCGGGGGCGTCTATTCGCTCGACCACAGCTACGGGTCGCTGCGCCGCATCGTCCCGCTGCGCACGGGCGAGCTGCCGATCGGCCTGCGCGCGCGGGAGCTGAACCGGCTCCCCACGCCCGACCTGTTCACCTACGCCGACAACGGAGCGAACCAGGTCGTCGTGCGCGCGCTGCACCTGCCCTACCAGGTGCGCTGGAGCCGGACGCTGCGAATCGTCGACCTCGACCTGCGGCGCGAGCTCCCGCGCCCGGCCGTGTCCGAGGACACGGTTGCGCTCGCCTACGTGGAACAGAGCAGCGGGGGGCGTGGACAGCCCTGGCTAGCCTTCCTCGACCGGAACACGGGCCAATCCCTCGACACGCTCATGCTCGAAGAGGACTTCGCCTCGTCCGACCCGCTCGAGCTGCGCGGCCTGGGCGAAGCGCTCTTCCTCATCGGTGGCGGTCACCGGTCGCGCGGTTGGCTCATGCAGATCCTGGAGAAGACCAGATGAAGCGAATCCTCACGTCCGCCGTTCCGCTCCTCTCGTTCGCCTCCCCGGGCACGGCCCAGGACGCGCGCGAGCACTACGACGCCCGTCCGATCGTGGTCACCGAGGAGCAAGAGCACGCCGTCGAGGCCGGCCTGCGCTGGCTCGCGAACAACCAGACCGTGGAGGGGCGCGAGCGCGGGAGCTGGGTCGGCAAGGTGGGCTACAAGCTCAACGCCGACTACCGCGTGACGTCGGAGGACACGGGGCACGTCGGCGTGACCTCGCTGGCCTGCATGGCGTTCCTCGCCGGCGGCCACCTGCCGGGGCGCGGCGAGTACGGCGACGTCGTCGAGCGCGGGCTCGCCTACGTGCTCTCCAGCGCCAACGAGGACGGCTACGTCACGCGCAACGGCACGCGCATGTACAGCCACGCATTCGCGACGCTCTTCCTGGCGGAGATCTACGGGATGACGCACCGCCAGGACGTGCGCCGCATCCTGCAGAAGGCGGTCGACTTCATCGTCGACACGCAGAACGACGAGGGCGGCTGGCGCTACGTGCCCTTCGCGCCGGAGTCCGACATGTCGATCGTCGTGTGCCAGGTCCTGGCGCTGCGGGCGGCGCGCAACATCGGGATCCGCGTGCCGAAGTCGACCATCGACCGCGCGGCGAAGTACGTGGTCGATTCCGCGATCGGCGAGCAGGACCGCGTCTCCGCCTTCCGGCGCGGTTTCTACCAGGAGGAGATCGGCGCGTTCCAGTACCAGAGCAGCGGCGGTTCGCGCTCCTCGTTCCCGCTGACCGCCGCCGGAGTCACCGCGCTGCACGGCGTGGGCATCTACTCGGACGACGCGATCCGGCGCGGGCTCGACTACCTGCGCTCCGGGCTGCACGTCTTCAACCAGCACTACGGGAACGGCGGCCACTACTTCTTCTGGTACGGCCACTACTACGGCGTGCAGGCCATGTACACGGCGGGCACCTCGTATCAGGTCAACTACTGGGAGCCGTACTTCAACGAGGTCCGCGCGCAGCTCCTCGACATGGTGAACCCGGACGGTTCTTGGCCCAACCGGGTGGGACCGGGGCCGGCCTTCGGCACCGCGATGGCCGTGCTGATCCTCGAGATCCCGTACCGATACCTGCCCATCTTCCAGCGCTAGCGATCCATCCGTTGAAGACGACACCCCTCGACCTGAGCGCCACGCCGAACGTCCGGCGTCTCCTGGACGCGCTGCGCCGTCGGCTGCGCGCTCTCGTGATCCTGTACGGGGTCGGGACGGTCCTCGCCGTCGGCTCAGGCTGGCTGGCCTTCGCCTTCCTCGCCGACTGGGGCCTGCGCGTGCCGGCGGCGATCCGGATGCTGCACGGCGTGCTGCTGGCCCTCCTGGTCGCCGTCTTCCTGTGGCGCGCCCTGCTGAGGCCGATCGCGCGCGTCCCGAGCACGCGTGGGCTCGCGCTCCTGTTCGAGCGCGCCCATCCGGAGCTCTCCGAGGTTCTCATCAGCGCGGTCGAGTTCCAGAACCCGACGACGCAGGCGGGCGTCGGCGACCGCGAGCTGGTGCGCCGCGTCCTGGAGCGGGCGGACGAACTCGCAGCGGGCCTGCGGGCGCACGAAGTCCTCGACCGCGATCTCCCGCGAAAGCGCGGCCTGCTCGGCGCCGGGGCGACCTCGATCGTGATCGCGTTCGCATTGTGGCAACCCGATCTGACCGCGATCTTCGCCGACCGCATGCTCGGCGGGGCCGCCCTCTGGCCGCAACGCACGCACCTGACCCTCGAAGTCCCCGGCCTGGACGAGTCGGCTCGGATCGAGCAGTCCGACGAGGTGCTGAGGCTGCGCGTGGCGCGCGGCACCGACCTACCGATCGTCGTCACCGCGCGCGGAGTGGTACCCGACGAGGTGCGCCTGCACTTCGAGGGCGGCCGCGACCTCATCCTGCCGCGCGGCGGGTCGGGCGTGTTCCGCACGCTGTTGCGCTCGTGCCAGGAGGACAGCGCGTTCCACGCTACCGGCGGCGACGACGAGGACGGCTTCCCGCGCGTCGAAGTGCGCGTCCTGCAACCCCCGGACGTGGAGTCGATCGCGGTGGTCGTGAAGCCTCCCGCCTACAGCGGCCTCGTGGAGCGAACGCTGTTCGACCAGGACGTCGAGGTGCTCGCCGGCTCGACCGTGCGCGTGCACGTGCGACCGTTCCCGCGCGAGGCTGTCGGCGCGGCGCGGCTCCTGCCCGCGGACACGCTGGTCGCGCTCGGCTCCGCGCCCTTCCCGCTCGACCCCGCGCAGAGCGACGGACTCGAGGAACAGGGCCCCGGGCTCGCCTTCGAGCTCACGCCGGCGGAGTCCTTCGGCTTCCGCGTGGAGCTCGAGGACGGCTCCGGACTGAAGAATCCCGACCCCGGGCTCGTGCGCGTCTCGGTCCTCGAGGACCGAGCGCCCGAGGTCCAGGTGCTGGCGCCCTCGCGCTCCGACTTCGCGATCGTCGAGGGCGGCGCCGTTCCGCTGCGCGCCCGCGCGAGCGACGACTTCGGTCTGCGCGACCTGCGCTGGACGGTGGAGCTGATGCGCGATCGCGAGGAGTACGTCGAAGTCTCGGCCGGCACGTTCGTGCTGCGCGAGGCCACCGCCGAGGACGGCTCGCCGCTCTCAGCCGCGGGCACCGGCACTGCGCCGGGAACGCTGCGCGCGGGCGTGGGCACGCAACGGCTCGAAGTCGCGGACCTCGCGACCCCCGACGCGCCGGTCGCCGTCGACCAGCGCTACGTGTTCGAGATCCTCGCCGGCGACAACCGCGAGCCGCAGGCGAACGAGGGCCGCGCGCTCCCGGTCACCGCTCGCGTCGTGACGCCCGAGGAGCTCCTGCGACGCATGCAGGAGCGACTCGCGCGCGCGCGCCTCGAGGCGCTGCGGCTGTCCGAGCTGCAGCTCGAGAAGCGGCTGCGCGTCGAGGAGCTGGTCGAGGCGCTCGACTCCGACGGCGCGTCCTCGGGCGCCGAAACGGTCGCGCTGGCGTCCGCCCTGTCCGGGCAACGTCGCGTCCTGGGGGACGCCCAATCGCTCGCCCGCGAGCTGGCCACCGTCGCCGAGGACATCCTCTACGCTCGGCTCGACGAACGCTCCGGCGCGCTGCTCGACCGCTACGACCGCCTCGCCTCGGAGGGGACGGGGCTGCGCTTCCGGAGCGAACCGTGGCGCGAGGTCGCCGCGGCAGTGGCGAGCAAGGATCTCTCGGGCGGCGGCTTCGCGCAGGACCTGGTCGAGCTGGTCGGCCTCGCCCTGGAGATCAGCGAGGACCACGTGTCGGCCGCAGTGGTGGCACTCGACGAGGCGGAGCGCTCGATCGCGACCGGCCCGCGTCTGGACGCCTTGGTGCGCGCCTCCGGCCTGCAGACCGACGCGCTCGGCAAGATCGAGGCGCTGCTCGACGAGCTCGCCGAGTGGGACAACTTCCAGAACATCCTGTCCCTGACCCGCGACATCCTGAATCGACAGAAGGCGCTGCGCGAGCGCACGCATCAGTTCGCGTCGGAGAAGTAGCGACATGAAGACGACCGCCACACGCCGCCTCTCGCTCGGGCTCCTGGCTCTCTCGACCCTCTTCGCACCCGTCGCGGCGCAGGACGACCTCGAGAGCCGCGAGCTCACCGGGATCGTCGAGGAGCAGGCGCAGGTCGTCCGGCAGCTCCAGCGACTGCGCGGCACGATGGAGGTCCTGCTCAAGCGTCTCGACGCCGAGGGGCGCACGCGGACGGCCGAGCTCCTGCGCGAGGCGATCACGATGCTCGACAGCCGCACGGCCACGGAGGAAGGCGAGCACCCGGCCACGATCGAGGAGCGGATGGAGCGCGCCCGGGAGATGCTCCAGAGCGGACAGCTCGTGCAGTCCCTGAACAGCCAGCAGGCCCTCGTCCAGGAGCTCGAGCGGCTCCTCTCGGTGCTGCTCGACCGCAAGAACCTCGAGGCGCTGGAGGAGAAGATCGCCGAGCTGAAGGCGTTGCAGGAAGCGATCGACGCTCTGGCCGATCAGGAGGCCAAGCTGCGCGAGGAGACGAATGCCCTGCGCGAGCAGGCCTCGAACGAGACGCAGGAGTCGCTCGAGGCGAGCCTCGACGCGCTGATCGAGCGCGAGCGCGAGCTCCTGAAGCGGAACGAGGAGCTCGGACGCGCATCCGGCACCCTGGAACTCGAGCAGCTCGAGCGCGAGCTCTCGCTGCTCCTGCGCGACCAGCGCACGGACGCGGCCGTGCTGGAGGCCTGGGACCCGCGCCAGGAGGCAGGCCTCGAGCTCGCCCGCGCGGACCTGAGCGAGGCGCAGCGCGCCGAGGAGCAGGCGGCGCGCCTCGAGCGTGCCGCGCAGTCCTTGCGCCAGGGCGCGCAGCAGGCCGAAAGCTCCCCGAGCCCTACGACCGACCCGGCGGACGCCGAACGGCTCGAGGCGGCCCAGGCCGACCTCGAGCGCGAGCAGCAGGAGGCCGACCTGGCCGCGCAGGCCTCGCGCGACGCGGCCGCCCGACGAGCGGCCGAGGCCCTCGCAAGGGGGATCGAGGAGCTCGAGCAGGCCGGCCAGGGCGAGACGTCCCCGGGCGAGGCGGCCGAGACGCTGCGCGCGGAGGCACGCGCGCTGGAGGACGCCGCCACGCGCGCGCGCGCCGCCGCGGCGGAGTCCCGCCGCAAGGCGGACGAGAGCCTCGCGGAGCTCTCGCGCAGCGAGAGCGCGGCCGGGCAGGCCGCGCAGAACGTCCAGGAGTGGCTGGAGGAGGCGCGCGCGGCCGCGCAGGAGGGCGAGCGCGCGGGAGCGAAGGAAGCGACCGATCGCGCCATGGGACAGCTCGAGGCCGAGCGGGCCGACCTCGCCATGCTCGGCGAGGCGGTCTCGAACTCCCAGGCCGAGCAGGCGCGCGGGACCGAGCGCGCCGGCCGCCAGCTCCAGACCATGCCCCAGGCCGGGACACCCTCCGGCGAGCAGGCCGCGCAGGCGTTGAGCGAGGCGGCCGAGGCGATGAAGGACGCGTCCGCCGCCGCGCGCAACCGCACTCCGGGGGCGGCCCGCGAGAACGCGCGCCGCGCGGAGAAGGCGCTCGAGCGAGCGCTCGAGTCGCTGGGGAGCTCGCGCTCCGAGGCGAGCCGGTCGCAGGCCGACGCCTCGCGCGCGCTCGCCGAGGAACAGGCCGCGCTGGGCGAGGAGGCGAGTGAGCTCGACGCGCTCGTCCCGGAGGCATCGATGAGCCCCGAGGCGCAGGGCGAGGTCGAGGGCGCGCTGCAGGAGGCGCGACAGGCGATGGAGCGCGCGGCCGGCGAGCTCTCCCAGGGCCGTTCGTCCTCAGCCGCCGGATCACAGCGCGAGGCGTTGCAGGCCATGCGCCGCGCCCGGCAGGCGGCGGAGAAGGGCGTGACGCCGCAGAGCGCCTCGGACGAGCGCCGCGCGGAGGAACTCGCCAAGGAGCAGGAACGCATCCGCGAAGAGCTGCTCGACCTCGCTCGACGGATCGACGAGCGCGACAACGCGCGCCCGATGCCCAACATGGAGAGCGCTTCGGAAGCGGCCCAGGAGGCTCAGGACCAGCTCCAGGGCGGCAACCTGTCGGAAGCCGGGCAGAAGGAGCGCGAGGTCGAGCAGGAGCTGCGGCAGACCAAGCAACGTCTGGAGGAAGAGGAGGAGCAGTACCAGCGCCTGCGCGAGGAGGAGCAGCTCTTCCGAATCGCCGAGGAGATCGCGGGCATGCTCGACACGCACCGCACGCAGATGCAGGAGCTGCTCGAGATCGACGGACAGCGCCCGCCCGACTCCGCGCCGAGCCGCGCGCAGCGGCTCAGGCTGCGGCGCATCTCGCGCGAGGAGGAGTCCCTCGGCAACCGCGCGCTCGAGATGTCGACGGCGATCCGCGAGGAGGGCTCCACCGTCAGCGGACGGCTCCTCGAGAACGTCTCCGACGACTTCCTGCGCATCGCCGAGGCGCTGTCCGAGTCGGGCGACTTCGAGACGGGCGGACGCACGCAAGCGCTGCAACGCGACGTCGAGGAGTCGCTGGGCTGGCTGCTCGACGCGCTGCGTGACGAGCAGATGCGCCGCAAGGAGGAGCAGAAGCAGGGCCAGCAGGATCAGCAACCACCGCCGGGGGAGAACAAGCCCGGCCTCGTCCCCGACACGGCCGAGCTCAAGCTGCTGCGGCGCATGGAGATCGACGTGCAGGAGTCGGTGTCGCTCCTCCTGCAGATCCATCCCGACCTGGCCGAAGACGTCGACGACCTGGACCCGCGCGTCCTGCGCGACATCTCCCGCCTCGCCCTGCGGCACGAAGCCGTCACGGAGCTCTTCAAGGAAATGCGCGAGCGCCTGGGGATACCGGTCGCCGACCAGCCCGTTCCCGCGGACCCGGAGAATTGAAGCCATGAAGACCTTGCCCCCGTTCGCCGCTCTCCTCGTGCTGCTCCTGGGTTCCCGCGCGCTCGCGCAGGACGAGGAGCCCCCCCGCCCGCTGCCGCCGACTCCCGTGCAAGAAGAGTCGCCGTCGGCGAACGGCGGCCTGGAGGAGCTGAAGCGCTTGTTCCTCGAGGTCGAGAAGAACCTGGAGGCGATCGACCTCGAGCTGGCGGACGCCGGTGCCGGCGAGACGTCGCTGGCAGAGGTGCCCGACGCCGGCCTCGACGATCTCTTGAACCAGGCACTGCGACGCAGCTCCGAAGTGCAGGGCAAGATCGACCGCATCCTCGAGCTCGCGCAGCAGATGGGACAGGGCTCGGGCAGCGGCAGGGGCCAGGAGAAGCCAGCCCCGGGGGAGAGCCCGCTCGACGAGAAGCGGGACCGGAGCCCGGGGGACCGCGAGCAGACGCCGGAGGCTCCGCGGAAGAAGCCGGCGGACGGTGAGGAGAAGGACGAGCAGCAGGAGCCGCGGGGCACGAAACCCGGCGACGGTCCGGAGAAGGACCCGACCTCGGGCCGGAACCAGAGGGGCGACACGCCCGAGCACCCCGCCGGGGACGCGGTCCCGCACGGGTCCGAGGCGGACGGATGGGGCTTCCTCCCCGAACGCGTGCGCGAGGTATTCCGCAGCCAGGGTCGGGGCGACATGCCCGTTCGCTATCGCGACTGGATCGACACCTACTACCGGCGCCTGAACGCTTCCGGCCGCTGAACGGGTCGCCATGCAGCTCGCCGTCCTGCTGTGCCTCCTGTCGGCGCCGCCGCTGAGCCTCGACGACGAGGCGGCCGCGCCGATCGGCCCCGAGCTCGGGTCCTGCGCGCCGCTGCCGAGCGCCAGGCGCCAGGACAATGCGACGCATCGGGCGCTCGAACGCGGGCTCGAGTTCCTCGCGACGCGCCAGGCCACGGGCGTGAGCGGAGCCTTCCCCAAGGACGGACGCGAGTACGCCCCGGTCGGCGTGACGGCGCTCGGCGCGCTGGCCTTCCTCGCGGCGGGCAACACGCCCGGTCGCGGCCCCTTCGGCGCCGAGCTCGCGCGCGCAACGGACTACCTGCTCGAGAAGGTCGACCTGGCACCCGCCTCCGACACCTACGGCTTCATCCGCAGCGGAGACTCCTTCCCCAACGGACGCATGCACGAGCACGGCCTGGCGACGCTCGCGCTGGCGGAGGTCTACGGGATGGCGCCGCAGCGCATGGAACGGGTGGGCACGGCTCTCGAAGCGGCGCTGAACCTGATCGAGCGGTCCCAGGGTGCGGAGGGCGGCTGGCACTACGAGCCGCGCGCGATCGCGGCCCACGAGGGATCCGTGACGATCACGCTGGTCCAGGCGCTGCGCGCCGCGCGCAACTCGGGCATCCGCGTCGACCCGGCCGTGATCCGGCGCGCCGAGGACTACGTCCTGCGCCTGCAGAAGAAGGACGGCACCTTTCGCTACCAGCTCGACTCGGAGGACTCGACCACCGCGCTGACCGCGGCGGGCGTCACCACGCTCAACATGGCCGGCCGTTACGACGACACCGTCATCCAGTCCGCCGTCGACGCGGTTTGGTCCGGGCTGGCGATCCAGGAGGAGAACGAGGCCCGCGTGCGGTGGCCCTACTACCAGCGCCTCTACGTCGCCCAGGCCTTCTGGCAGCTCGGCGACACGACGCACTTCGCGCGCTGGTTCGCAACGGAGCGCGAGCGACTCCTGCGCTCGCAGGAGGACGACGGGTCCTGGAAGAACGGCGACTGGGGCGCCTGCTACGCCACGGCGGTCAACTGCCTGGTGCTCGCGCTCCCCGAGGGGCTCCTGCCCGTGTTCCAGCGCTGAGGTGCCGGCTCACCGCGCGCCGTAGACGGCGAGCTCGAGCTCGCGGAACCGATCCGCCGCCAGGAGCGCCGCCAGGCGGTCGCGCAGGAGCTCGGCGCGAGCCAGCTCGCCGGCCCCCACCTCGAGCCGTGCGCGCTCCCCGTGGTCGCGCACGCGCAGCACGCGGAACCCGAGCCCCCGCACGGCGGCCTCGGCGCGCTCCACGCGGGCGAGCGCCTCGCGCGTCACCGGCCGTCCGACCGGGATGCGCGAGGCGAGGCAGGCGGAGGCCGGCTTCTCCGCCGCGGACAGCCCGAAGGAGCGCGCGTAGCGGCGGACGTCCTCCTTCGAGAACCCCGCCTCGGCCAGCGGCGCCAGCACGCCGAACTCCCCCGCCGCGCGCCGGCCGGGTCGATGATCGGCGAGGTCGTCCGTGATCTCGCCGTAGGCGAGCGCGTCCCAACCCTCCGCGCACGCCCAGCGCTCCATGCGCTCGAAGAGCGTGCGCCTGCACCAGTAGCAGCGGTCCCCGGCGTTGCGCCGGTAACCCTCGACCTCGAGCTCGTCGGTGGCGAGCACGATCAGCCGGACGCCGATCGCCCGCGCCGCCGACCGCGCGTCGGCTAGCTCGGCCCGCGGCAGCGAGGGTGAGTCGGCGATCACGCCCACGACGTCGCCGCCGCGCGCGGCGTGGGCCGCGTGCAGCAGGACGGTGGAGTCGACGCCGCCGGAGAAAGCGACGGCGATCCGGCGCGGCGCGGAGAGCAGCTCGCGCAGCCTGGCCAGACGGAGCTCGTAGCGGTCGGTCGTCATCGGTGGTCCTCGAGCGGCCGAGCCTTCGCTCCGCTCCCCGAGGCACCCTTTCTACCCCCGCAGGCGCTACGCTTGCGAGTATCGTCCGACCGCTCGGGAGCGAGCGCCCATGCCGCATCGAGACCCCCTGCTCGACTCCGTCCCCGGCGCCGCCGAGTCGGACCTGGAGCGCACGGTCGTCCTGCTCGCCAGAGTGCGCGCCGGGGATCGCGCGGCCGCGAACGCGCTCTTCCGGCGCTACGAGGAGCGCCTCCTCCGCATCGTGCGCGTGCGCCTCGGTTCGGGAGTGCGGCGCTGGACCGAGTCGGGGGACGTCGTGCAGGAGGTATTCCAGGAAGCGTTGTCGAAGCTCGTGAGGATGGAGCCCGCCAGCGAGTTCGACCTCCTCGACTGGCTCGGCCGGGTCGCCACGCATCGCATCCGCGACATCGTCGACCACATGCACGCGGCCAAGCGCAACGTGGAGCGCTCCGAGGAGTTGGACGGCGTCGCGCCCGGCTCGCTCGCCCTCGAGCAGACCTCGCCCAGCGGCCAGGCCTACCGCGCCGAGGTGCGTGCGTTGCTCGACGAGATCGTCTCGGGCCTGCCCGAGAGCTACCGCGAGGTCATCCTCCTGCGCGACTACGAGGGCGCGTCCTGGGAGGAGGTAGCTCGGGTGCTGGCGACCCCCTCGCTGCACGCCGCCCAGCAGCTCCACCAGCGCGCCTGGATCAAGGTCCGAGACCGCGCTCAGCCGCGACTCGCCGGCCTGGAGGAGGACTGACGCCACTCCGCAGGGAATCCGGGATTGGGCCGTGAAGCCGGACAGGATCCTCCGCACGGAAGAGGCAAGAGCCCACCCCGCGCCGTGCTGGCCGCGAGCGAGGCTCCGGAAACGAGGGTCCCCCTCGACCGCCTCCCATGAAGCAATTCACTTCCCTGGACGAGCTCTTGGACTGGGAACAGTACCTCGAGTTCTCGAAGCTGACCCTGAAGGCCCTGGACGGAGAAGGTCCGTGCTTCGTCAGCAAGGACAAGCTGTCGTTCGAGATCGCCGGCAAACCCTGGAACGGACACGCGTTCCTGGCCGGGAAGTTCGGACTCCTGTCGGTGAAGGAGCTCAAGAAGGGCGGCCTGCTCTTCAAGGAGGGAACCTGCCGCTGCGAGGGCAAGGACCTGTTCGTGAGCGGCATCCCGCCGAAGCTCTCGAAGGAGGCGCTGAAGACGATCCTCAAGCTGCGCCTGGGCTACAAGCTCATCGTCCCGGACGAGGAGCGGGAGCCCGACGCGGTCGAGGTCTCGGCCGGCCCCACGGCCACGGACCCGCGCAGGAAGAACCTCGAACAGCTGAGAAAGCTCGGCAGCGACCTCGACCGCCTGCTCGCCGCCCTCGGCAAGCAACCCAAGGCCTCCTGACCACGCCGGTGACGCCATGTCCGAACAGTTGCAGACCGTGCTCGCGAGGATGGAGAAGCAGTACACCGCGCTCAAGCTGGAGTTCGCCGACGACGGCAACCTGAGCGACGAGGAGATCGACGTCCTGCGGACCGTCCTGGCCAAGCTGCAGACGGTGCGTGACAAGGTCGGGAGCGCGGGCGCGCGCGGCGGCGGCGCCAAACCGTACGTCCCGACCGAGGAGTACAACGCCAAGCAGCAGTCCCTCGGCCCGAGCATCGAGGGACCGACGAGTACGAAGCTGTGGGCCTTCATGAACGCGCAGGGCTACCCGATGGAGACCAGCGACTCGAAGACCCTCGCCCACCTCAACGATCTGGGCTTCTCCGCGCTGAACGAGTTCGGGCCGGTGAACGGCACGCTGAAGGCCTGGCTCGCGCTGGTCGAACAGGTCGAGCAGATGTCGAAGGCCAGCGTCGGCGGTCTGAAGAAGATGGAGGAGTCCGCCATCGGCAACCGCTCCGGCGGCCGCGTCGGCGCCTACGTGCGCCAGCACTCCGAGGAGTACGTCAAAGCCCAGCGCGCGGTGAAGAACGCCATGCGCGAGGTCGCCACGCGGGAAGCCGCGTTGAGGGAGGCGCTCTCCAAGCTGCACGAGGCCGGCCTGGGCAAGAAGATCAAGGGCAAGGAACGCGACGTCGAAGCGGCGAAGGGAGCCGTCGAGACGGAGAAGAAGCGCGTGGAGGAAGCCAAGAAGGGCCTGACCGTGCTGCTCGCTCTGGCGGTCAAGGCGGTCAAGCAGGATTGGACCGGGATCATCGAGGACGCGGTCAAGTACGTCGGCGGCGAGTTGATCAACGCCATCCCGACCGGCCGGCTCGCCAACCTGGAGAAGCAGCTCGTGCAGGCGACCACCGACCTGAAGAACCTCCAGGACGAGCTGGTGCTGGCCAAGATCGAGACGGCCTCCCAGGGCCTCAGCAAGGCCACCAAGGACCTCGAGGACGGCCGCGCGGACGTCGTCGACAAGATCAAGGACTTCAGGCTCGCGCAGAAGACCGTCGTCGAGGCGCTGGGCGAGTCGGGCTCGACCTCCGCGGCGGCGCAGATGATCGCGCTGCGCCAGAAGATGCTCGAACTGATGGACCGGACGCGCAAGTCGATCCAGCGCTACCAGAGCACGTCGACGCCCTACCTGGCCAAGGTCGACCGGCTCGCCCTGCTCTACAAGGGCGTGCCGAGCCTGATCAAGACGACGCGCCAGATCGACCCCCAGAGCGAGTACGGCAGGGCGCTGGCCGTCACCGCGCTCGAGAACTACGCCGCACTGGGGACCTGGAAGCGCTATTTCGTGGACTTCCAGGCCTCCGGGAAGAGCGCGCTCGCCAAGCTGGCCGACACGGGGGACACGGGCTACCTGGCCCACTTCAACCGCGTCCCGGAGGTGCTCGAGAAGGGCCTCGTGAACCGCTGAGCTCCAGCGCGACCGCCTTCCCGAAGCCGTCTATGATCCTTCGTGGCCGGCATCCCTTCGGCCGCTCTTGGCCCCCCACTCGCTCAGCCGTTCGCGCGCGGAGATCGTGTTCGCCGAGCTCCTCGTCGAGGAGCCCGATCCGCCGGCGAGCCGCGTCCAGGAGCTGTGCGCCGCGCACCCTGCGCTCGCGTCCGAGCTCTTGCGCATGCACGAGCGGTTGCTCGCCATGCGGACGCTGCTGCCCGGCTGGGCGGCTCCGCAGGGCGAAGGGCCCGCGACCGGCGCGCCGCCCGATCTCGGCGCGTTCCGCTGCCACCGCTTGCTCGGACGGGGCGGAATGGGCGAGGTCTGGGAGGCGGAGGACCGCACGCTCGGGAGGCGTGTGGCAGTCAAGCTCCTGCGCGATTGGTGGCGCGAGGACGACGTGCAAGTGCAGCGCTTCGAGCGCGAGTCGCAGGCCGCCGGTCGCGTGCAGCATCCCGGCATCGTGGCCGTCTTCCAGACCGGCGAGTGGCAGGGGCGGCGCTACATCGTCCAGGAGCTCGTGCCCGGAGGCCGGACGCTGCGTGACGAGATCGAGGTGCTGCGCCGACTGGCCGAGCTGCCGGCGGACCACGCCCAGCGCGCGGCCCAGCGCTTCGAGAAGCTCGCCGGTGCGCTGGTCGCGGCGCACGCAGCGGGAGTCGTCCATCGCGACCTCAAGCCGCAGAACATCCTGCTGACGCCGGCGGGCGAACCCAAGCTGGCGGACTTCGGCCTGGCGCTCCTGGTGAGCGACGAGTCGCTCTCGCGCAGCGGCGAGTTCGTGGGCACCTACTTCTACGCCAGCCCCGAGCAGATCGAGGGCGAGGGCCGCGCGGTCGACGAGCGCAGCGACGTCTTCTCGCTGGGGGCCACGCTCTACGAGAACCTGACGCTCCGCCGCGCCTTCGACGGCGACTCGATGCGCGCGATCTCGCGCGCGGTGATGCTCTCCGACCCACCGCCGCCGCACCAGCTACGAACGCGGGTGCCGCGCGACCTGTCCCTGATCTGCATGAAGGCGCTCCAGAAGCGGCCGCAGGACCGCTACGGCTCGATGGCGGAGCTGCGGGCGGACCTGCGACGCTTCCTGGCCCACGAACCGATCCGCGCCCAGGCGCCGTCGCCCGCGCGCCGCGCCTGGAAGTGGACGCGGCGCCATCCGACCGTCGCGACGGCGCTCGGCCTCTCGCTGGCCTCGACGGCGGCCTTGCTCGCGCTGTTCGCGCGCTCCGAGCGTGCGCGCGCCGACGCGGCTACGGCGCACGCCGAGACGAATGCGGTCAACCTGTCTCTGCTCGAGACCGCGGAGAACCTGCGCGTCGAGACCGCACTCGCGCAGGAAGTGATCGACTTCCTGCTGGGGATGTTCGAGCAGGTCGACCCGGCGCTGTCCGGCGATCGGGTCCCGAGCGTGCGCGAGGTGCTGGACCGGGCCGTACGCCGCATCGACGGCGAAGAGATCGCGGACGCCAGGGTTCGCGCGCGGCTCCTCAGCTGCATCGGAATCGTCCAACATCAGCTCGGAGACACGGCGACAGCGCGGAGGCTGCTCGAACGATCGCTGGCCGCGTGGAAGAGCCTCGGCGCCCTGGACGGTCCGGATGCGACGGAGGTCGTGCTGGCTCTGGCCGGGACGTTGGACTCGCTCGGCGAGAGGGAGGCGTCCGACGCGCACGTGTCGACCCTGCTCGCGCGACTCGAGACCGACGCGGCCTTCGAGGAGCGCTTCGGGGGCAAGATCTGGATCCTCCTCGGGGAGATCCGCAACGACCGCGGCCAGTTCTCGGAAGCGGAGGCGGCTTTCGACCGGGCCGAGGAGCTCTTCCGGTCGTATCCCTCGACGCCGCGCGACGAGCTGAGGATGAAGAGCGACCGGGCCACGACCGCGTTCTTGCTCGGCCGCCCGGAGGAGGCTCTCCGCTGGATCGACGAGATCCTCATCGAGCACTCCGACTTGCTCGCGAGCGCCAACCCGCGCGTGCTGGACGCGGTCTGCATGCAGGGCATGATCCTGATCCAGCGGGGTGAGCTGGAGGAGGCGCAGGACCTGTTCCTGGGCCTCGAGCAGGACGCCCTGCGCAGCCTGGACCCCGACCATCCGACGATCCTGCTCTACCGCATGAACCTCGCGCGGATCCTGGAGGCACAGGGTCGCTACGAGGAGGGCGAACAGCTCTACCGCGAGCTCGCCTCCCGGATCGAGCGCCGCCTGGGACCGCTCGACGTCGGCGTGCTGGCGAACCGGAACAACCTCGGCACCTGCCTCGTCCGCCTGGGTCGGCTCGAGGAGGCCGAGGGGGTCCTACGGGACGTTTGGGAGAAGAACCGCACGGTGTGGGGCGAGACGCACCACGCCACGCTCCGCGCCCAGCACAACCTCGCGCACGTCCTCGGAGAGCTCGATCGGGTCGACGAGGCGCTCGTGCTCCAGGAGGGGGTCGTCGCGGGCACGCCGTCGGACGATCCGAGCGCACCCGGAAGGCGACAGCAGCTCGAAGGGCTGCTGGGGCGCTCCGCCAAGGCGCCCTGACTCGCTGGACCACCTCCGGCGCACGACTCCGTCTGGGGCGCACGACTCCGTCTGGACGGAGGGCGCGCGAAGGGAGACTCGGAAACGCATCAACGCATCCGGATTTTCCCAAGGAGTCGCTGGACGCCAGCGCGCGCCCCGCTAGGATGCCCGCCGTCCGAGCATCCAGAGCCCCGGGAGAGTCCAAGGTCCCGGGCGGCAACCGAGCCCCGCGTGGCCACGGTGCCGTGACAGCCCCGACGTGGGGAAGATGCGGGCGGGATCGCCGAGCGGCGAGCTCCGTCAAATCGAGACGCGACGTGGGTCGTCGCGCTCCACGTCGCTGCCGTCCTTCCGGTCGCTCGCACGACAGCGACCATGGAACGACGAGAGACCCCTTCCCCGACCCGCCCGGCCCTGGAGACGCTCTGCGCCCGCGCAGGTCAGGGAGAGCGCGACGGCGACCCGCTGGTCACGCCGATCGTGCAGTCGACCACCTTCTGCCGCGAGGGGATCGACAGCAGCGCGCCGCACCAGTACTCGCGCGTGTCGAACCCGACCGTGGCCGCGCTCGAGCGCGCGCTCGGCGCGCTCGAGGACGCGCCGCCGGCGGTGTGCTTCTCGACCGGCCTGGCGGCCGAGACGGCGCTCTTCCTCGCGCTGCTCGCGCAGGGCGACCACGTCGTCTGCACGCGCGGCGCCTACGGCGGGACGGTGCGGCTCCTGGAGCAGGTCCTCGCCGGGCTCGGCATCGAGTCCAGTTTCGTCGATACCGGCGACCTCGCGGCGCTGCGCGCGGCGCTGCGTCCGCGCACGCGGCTCGTGTTCGTGGAGACGCCGGCCAACCCGACCCTCGACCTGACCGACGTCCGCGCCGCCGCCGAGCTCGCCCGGGCGCACGGCGCGCTCCTCGCGGTCGACAACACCTTTCTGACGCCACTCCTCCAGCGACCGCTCGACCTCGGCGCCGACTTCACCGTGACGTCGACGACGAAGTTCCTCGAGGGACACTCCGCCGCCCTCGGCGGCGCGGTCGTCACGCGCGACGAGAGCGCGCGCGAGCGCCTCGCCTTCGTGCGCAAGTGCACCGGCGCGATCCAGACGCCGTTCCACGCCTGGCTGACCCTGCAGGGGCTCAAGACGCTGCCGGTGCGTCTCAAGCGTCAGTCCGAGAGCGCGCACGAGTTGGCCTCTTGGTTGGCCGAGCACCGGCGCGTGAAGACCGTCCGCTATCCGGGGCTGCCGGGCTCTCCGCGCGCGGAGCTGGCCGCGCGCCAGCACCTTGGCGCGCACGGGGCCGTGCTCTCCTTCGAGCTCGAGGGCGGCGAGGACGCGGCGCGCAGCGCGCTGGAGCGCGTGCGTCTGTGCCGTCTGGTGGAGCACGTCGGGTCGGTGGAAACGCTCCTGACGCACTCGGCATCGATGACGCACGCCGGCGTCTCGCGCGAGCAGCGCGAGGCGGTCGGGATCACCGCCGGGCTCCTGCGCCTCTCCGTCGGGCTCGAGGCCGTGGCGGACGTCCGTGCCGACCTGGCCGGCGCCATCGGCGCGGCCGGCGGCCGGTGAGTCGCCCCGTGATCGTCCTGAAGCTGGGCGGCTCCGTGCTGCGCGACGCGGACTCGCTGCGCGCCGCCGTGCACGAGATCTACCGCTGGCTCCGCGCGGGCTACGGCGTCGTCGCCGTCGTGTCCGCGCTGCAGGGCGCGACCGACGCCCTGCTCGAGACCTGCCGCCGACTCTCGCCCGCGGCGGACGGATACGTGAGCGCGGCGGTCGCCGCGGGCGGCGAGCTGCACTGCGCGGCCCTGCTGTCGGCACAGCTCGACCGCGCCGGCGTTCCGGCCTGCGTGCTGCCGCCGGGCGAGGCGGGGCTCAGCGCCTGCGGCGATCCGCTGGCGGCGACTCCGGTCGCGCTCGACCCGCGTCCCGTGCGCGCCGCGCTCGGACGCGGCGAGGTGGCGATCGTCCCGGGCTTCTTCGCGCCGGACGACGAAGGCCGCACGGTCACCTTCGGCCGCGGCGGGTCGGACCTGACCGCGCTGTTCCTCGCCGCCCGGCTCGGCGCCGCGCGCTGCCGACTGGTGAAGGACGTGGACGGGGTGTACGAGGACGATCCGGCCGCGACTTCGCCGCCGCCGCGTCGCTTTGCCCGAGCGACCTGGGACGACGCGCTCGCCACGGACGGCTCGATCGTGCAGCACGCCGCGCTGCGCTTCGCGCGTTCCGAGCGTCTAGGCTTCGAGCTGGGTCGGCTGAACGGAACGAGCCCGACGCGGATCGGCCCCGGTCCACGGGCCTTTGCGCACGGCCCGGACCGACCGCGGCCGTTGCGCGTGGTCCTGCTCGGACTCGGGACCGTCGGCAGCGGCGTCTGGGAGCACCTGCGCGCGCTCGAGATCGAGGTCCCGCGCGTCATCGTGCGCGACCCGGATCGCGCGCGCGACGTTCCGGTCCCGCGCGAGCTCCTGGTGCGCACGCTCGACGCACGGGCGCTGGCCTCGACAGACGTCGTGGTCGAGACGATCGGCGGGCGCGAGCCGGCCGGCGAGTTCGTCGCGCGCGCGCTCCGCGCTGGACGGCACGTGGTGACGGCGAACAAGGACCTTCTCGCCTCCGAGGGCGCGCGGCTGCGGGCCCTGGCGCGCGCGAATGGCGCGCGGCTGCTCGCCTCCGCCGCGGTCGGCGGCAGCGTACCCGTGCTCGAGCGCCTGCGTGCGCGCGACCAGCCGCGCGTCGTCGCACTGCGCGCGGTGCTGAACGGGACGACGAACTTCGTCCTCGAACGCATGCGGACGGGCTGCACGCGCGACGAGGCCCTGGCGGAGGCGCGCCGGCACGGATTCGCGGAGGGAGACCCGGGCCGCGACCTCTCGGGGCGCGACGCGGCCGACAAGCTGTGCCTGCTCGCGGCCG
>Ga0302046_10001108_pt1 | contig 25508 bp, 23 predicted proteins | sample RVTome_11_FD_200261 | JGI IMG/M metagenome (GOLD analysis project Ga0302046, IMG submission 200261) | Soil microbial communities from uranium-contaminated site in the Upper Colorado River Basin, Wyoming, United States - RVT147D111 (version 2) ... | reverse complement strand
CCTCACCAAGCTCGACGGCGACGCCCGCGGCGGCGCCGCCCTGGCCGTGAAGGCGGTCACGGGCGTGCCCATCAAGTTCCTGGGCGCGGGCGAGGACCTGGAGCGCCTGGAGGCGTTCCGGCCCGAGGGCCTGGCCTCGCGCATCCTGGGCATGGGCGACATCGTGGGCCTGGTCGAGGACTTCGAGGCGGTCGTCGACGAGCAGCAGGCCGAGGAGGACGCCGAACGGCTGCTGGCCGGCCGCTTCGGCATGGACGACCTGCTCGGCCAGCTCCGCACCATCCAGAAGATGGGCCCGCTGAAGGAGATCTTCGCCAAGCTGCCCATGTTCGGCGGCATGGCCGAGAAGGCCGACGAGCGGGAGCTGGTCCGGGTCGAGGCCATGATCCAATCCATGACGCCCGCCGAGCGCAAGCAGCCCGAGCTGATCGACAAGAGCCGCGCCACGCGGATCGCCCGGGGCAGCGGCATGCAGTCGGGCCAGGTGCGCGACCTGGTCAAGCGCTTCGGACAGATGCGCGAGATGATGGCCGCGCTGGGCGGGAGCGGCATGCTCGGCAAGCTGCCAGGCATGGGCCGGCTGGCGGGCGCCGGCGCAGCGGGCCTGGATCCGCAGGCGCTGCTGGGAGGGGGCCCGGCCCGCGGCGGCGGCTCGCGCGCCCAGGCCGGCCGCGATCGCTCCCGCGACAAGAAGAAGCGCAAGCAGGCGCGCAAGGACCGCAAGAAAGGGCGCCGCAAGTAGCCGCCGCGCCCCCGCAGCGACGTGGCTGATTCGTGGGGAACCTCCCGCGAGCCTTGCGGGTTGGGAACGGGTCAATAGAATCGTCCCCTGCGAGGTTCTCGCGGTGCCTTCCCCCCGGATCGCACCCTCGCGCCGCCGGACGCTCGTGGAGGGCTCCAGCGGTCGCTCCAACCACAGTCGTCGGCTCCAGAAACGCCGCCGAGTTGCCGATCCGGGAAGCGCCCATGCTGCGTGCCATGCCGACCATCCTCCTCCTGCTCGTCCTCCTCCACGCGCCCCGCGCCTGGGGCGAAACCGAGCCCTTCCCGCTGCCCGCGTCGATCGAAGACCAGGTCCGCTTCTGGACCCGCATCTATTCCGAGGTCGACACCCAGGGGGGCCTGATCCACGACTCGCGCGAGATGGGCATCGTGTACGAGAAGATCCAGGTGCGCGGCGGCGCCCACGCGCGCTCCCGCGACCGCGAGATCGAGAAGGCCAAGGAGCGCTACGACGCCATCCTGCGCACCCTGGCCTCGGGCAAGCGCACGGGCCTGGACGCCGACGAGCTGCGCGTGCTGGCGCTGTTCCCCGACGGAGTCTCGAACCAGACGCTCCAGGCCGCGCGCCAGCGCATCCGCTTCCAGCTCGGCCAGGCGGACAAGTTCCGGGCCGGCGTGATCCGCGCGGGCCGGTGGGAGCCCCACATCGCCAGCGTGCTGGCGGAGCACGGCGTGCCCTACGAGCTGGCCGCCCTGCCCCACGTGGAGTCGTCCTACAACCCGGCCGCCCACTCCCACGCCGGCGCCGCGGGCCTGTGGCAGTTCACGCGCTCCACGGGCCGAATGTTCATGCGCGTCGATCACGTGATCGATGAACGGCTCGACCCCTACATCTCGAGCGTGGCCGCGGCGCGGCTGCTGCTCGCCAACTACCGGCGCACCAGGTCATGGCCGACGGCCATCACCGCCTACAACCACGGCACCGCCGGCATGGAGCGGGCGATCCGCCAGCTCGGCACGCGCGACATCGGCACGATCGTGCACAACTACCAGAGCCGCTCCTTCGGCTTCGCCTCGCGCAACTTCTACGCGGAGTTCCTGGCCGCCGTGGAGGTGAGCCGCAACGCCGACCAGTACTTCGGCGTGCTCGAGCGCGATCCGGCCGAGGATCTGGAGGCGGTGCCCCTGGACAGCTACTACGCCGCCGCCACGCTCATCCGGGTGTTCGGCGTGGGTGACGCGACCCTGCGCGAGCACAACCGCGCGCTGCTCGCGCCGGTCTGGAACGGCCAGAAGTACGTGCCCCAGGGCTACGTGCTGCGCCTGCCGCGCCGCCCGGAGGTGCCGGACCCGGCCGTGTTGCTGGCCGAGGTGCCCGCCAGCGAGCGCATCCTGCGCCAGAGCCTGGACCGCACCTACCGCGTCCACCAGGGCGATACGCTCTCGGGCATCGCGCGCCGCCACGGCGTGACCGTGAACGAGCTGGTGGCCCTGAACGGCCTGAGCAGCCAGCACCGCATCCGGGTGGGCCAGAAGCTGAACCTGCCCACCGACGACGGGCCCACCACCGTGGCCATGGTGCGCGACCACGACCCCGACGCGCGCAAGCAGCTCGAGCGGCCGGCCGACGGCCGCTACGTGGTGCACCGCGGCGACACGCTCACGGGCATCGCCACCACGTTCGGCCTGACGCTCGAGGAGCTCGTCGCGGCCAACGACCTGCGCAACCGCAACCGGATCGCGGTGGGCCAGTCGCTCTACATCCCGGGCGGCGTGGGGCCGGCCGGCGGCAGCTACCAGGTGCAGCACGGCGACACGCTCGAGCGGATCGCCGAGCGCCACGGCGTGACGCTGCACGCGCTTCAGGACGCCAACAACGTCGTCAACCGCAACCGCATCCAGGTGGGCCAGACGCTCACGATCCCCGGCGCCCAGACCGCGAAGCCGGCCGAGGACATCCGCTACGTGGTGCGGCGCGGCGACACGCTGGCCAAGGTCGCCGGCCGCCACGGCGTCACCGCGACCGACATCGAGCGGGCCAGCGGCCTGCGCGACCGCAACCGCCTGCACGTGGGCCAGGTGCTCGTGATCCCTGGCCGCGCCGGAGCGGCGGCCGAGCCCTCCGCGACGCCGGCCGAGCCGGCCCTTGCGGCCGCGCCGCCGCCCGCCGCGCCCGAGCCCGCGCCTGAGCAGACCGCCCAGACCGAGCCGACCGCCCAGACCGAGCAGACCGAGCCGACGCTCCAGCGGATCGCGCGCAGCGTCGACCCGGCTCCGCCTGCCTCGGCCGAGCCGGCTGCCGCGGTGCCCACGCCGCTGCCGTCCGACCCCGAGCTCACCGCGACCGTCGCGCTCCGGGAGCCCGCCGCGGATCCCGGCGCGTCCGGCGGGGAAGCCCTGCCCTGGTCACCTCGGCGCTACGCCGTGGACCCCGACGGCTCGATCGTGGTGCACCCCGAGGAGACCCTGGGCCACTACGCCGAGTGGCTCGAGGTCCCCACCCAGCGGTTGCGCTCGCTGAACGGCCTGTCCTACCAGAAGCCGCTCTCCATCGGCCGGCGCGTGCGCCTGGACTTCGCGCGCGTGGATCGCGCCGCTTTCGAGGAGCACCGCCTGGCCCACCACCGCTCGCTCCAGATGGCATTCTTTGACGCCTTCGCGGTGTCGGGCACCGACGAGCACGTGATGCGCCGGGGCGAAACCCTCTGGAAGCTCTCCCGGGGCCGCTACGAGGTGCCGGTCTGGCTGATCCAGCAGTACAACCCGGACCTGGACGTGAACGCCCTGCGCCCCGGCATGCGCATCCGCATCCCGGTCCTGGCGCCCCGGGGGAAGAGCGAGGCCTAGGCCGCTTCCCGCGGCGCCCGCGCGCGGGTGTAGGATGGAGCCTCCGCAACCCAGGAGGTCCCATGCGAGCCACCTTCCGTCTGCTCGTCGTCCTCGCCGCCGCCGGCAGCCTCGCCGCGCCGGCCACCGCCGCACCGGTCGCCACCTCGGCGAGCCTGAGCGTCTCGATCCAAGGCCTGGCGCCGATCAGCCTGATCGGCGGCGGGTTCGTCTCGGTGAGCGGCTTCACCCTGATCGTCCCGGCGGGCCTCGTCACCCAGATCGGCTCCCTCACCATCCCCGTCACGGGCACCACCGCCGTGAACTCCCTGGTCGCCACGGGTATCGCGAACCTCGGGGCCACGTTCTCCCTGGGTGGCGTCACGGCCCAGGCCCCCGGCGAGGTCTGCCCCGGCGGTGGTCCGGCCGCCGGCCAGGCCTGCAACGCGGGCGGCGGCGTGGGCGGCGTGATGGCGCTCACGGGCGTGATCGCCGTCCATGTGATCCCCCACGTCGTGGTGATCCCGGTGAGCCTGAACGGCGCCCTGATCGGCCAGGGGGGCTCGACCAACGCGCCCTTCACGATCGACGCCGCCGCCTGGAGCACCGGGACCGGCCTCGTGAACACGGGCACCGGCGTCGTCTCGCTCGCGGGCGGCGTCGCGCCGCTCGTCCTCGTCTCGCCGACCTTCGTGCTGGCCCTCGGCAATCTGCTGCCGATCTTCGCGGCGCTCCTGATCAGCGGCAGCATCCCGATCCCGGAGCCCGCGGCCGGCGTGATGATCGCGGCTGGCGTCGGCGGCCTAGTGTGGCTCGCCCGCGCGCGGCGGCGCTAGATACATGGGAGGCTCCCATGCGGAACACGTTCCCCTCACTCCTCGTCCTGGCAGTCGCGTGCGGCCTGGCCGCGCCGGCCACCGCCGCACCGGTCGCCACCTCGGCGGCCTTGAGCATCTCCATCCAGGGCGCCATCCAGGGCGAAGGCTCCATCGGGGACCTGCCGCCGATCAGCCTGGTCGGCGGCGGGGTCGTGTCCGTGAGCGGCACCACGATCTCGGTCCCGGCGGGCCTGATCACCCAGGTGGGATCGCTCACCATTCCCGTCACCGGCACCAGCGCCGTGAACTCGCTGATCGCCACGGGCATCGCGAACCTCGCGGGGACGTTCTCGGTGGGCGGCGTCACGGCCCAGGCCCCCGCCGAGGTCTGCCCGGGCGGCGGTCCTGCGGCCGGGCAGGCCTGCAACGTGGGGGGCGGCGTCGGCGGCGTGATGGCGCTCACGGGCGTAATCCAGCTCCACGTGATCCCCCACATCGTGGTGATCCCGACGAGCCTGAACCACTTGCTGATTGGCCAGGGCGGCACCAAGGGCCCCCCGTTCGCGTTCACGGTCGACGCGGCCGCCTGGAGCACGGGGACCGGCCTCGTGAACACGGGCTCGGGCATGCTGGGCCTGGCCGGTGACGACGTGCCGCTGACGCTCGTGTCGCCGACCTTCCTGCTGACGCTCGGCGATCTCCTGCTGCCGACCTTCGCGACCTTCCTGATCGGAGAGCCGCCGCTGGTTCCTGAGCCTGCGGCCGCCGCCATGATCACGGCGGGCCTCTGCGGCCTGGCGCTGCTCGCGCGCGCGCGGCGCCGGCGCTAGCGCCGGCGGCCGCGCGGGCCGCCCTCGTCGCCCACCTGGTAGAGACGCTCGCTCGGCAGCGCGATGGCCGTGAGCGGGCCGCCGTACACGGCGCCCGTGTCGATGCCGATGCTGAAGGGGGTGTTCCAGCGCACGCGCAGGCTCGGGTCCGGCGAGTGGCCGTAGACGAGCGTCACGCCGAGCTGATGGCGCAGGTCGCCGGCCATGCGGTTCCACAGGAGGTCCTCCATGTGGGCGCGCCGCAGCGCCTCGTCGGCGTCCGAGAGGCCGAGCTCGGGCACACCGAGGCCCGCGTGCACGAAGGCGTAGCGCCCCTCCCGGCGCCAGGGCACGAGCTCGCGGAAGAAGCGCTCGTGCTCGGGCGGCAGCACGAGCCCCTCGCGCTCCACGGCGTCGAAGTCGCGCACGCCGTAGGAGAGCAGTGTCTCGATCCCGCCGTTGGCCAGGAAGTACTCGCCCGAGCCGTACCGCTCGCCGCGCCAGCCGATGTAGTCCAGGAACATCGACTCGTGGTTGCCGAGCAGGAACGTGCACGGCCACTCGCGGGCGAGCGCGATCAGCCGGTCCACCACGCCCTTGGCCTGCGGGCCCCGGTCCACGTAGTCGCCCAGGAACACCACCCGGTCCTCGACCGTCACGGGCAGCACGGCGATCAACGCCTCGAGCTTGCCGAGCTCGCCGTGGATGTCGCCGACGGCGTAGATCACGGCGCGGCGCACTCGGCGCGGATCACGGCGCGACCGGGGCGGCGCGGCGCGCGGCGAGCTGGCCGCAGGCCGCGTCGATGTCGGCGCCGCGGCTCCTGCGCAGGGTCACCACCAGGCCCGCACCCGCCAGCTCCGCCATGAAGCGCTCCATCACGGACTCGGGCGGCGACCGGTGAGGCGAGTCGGCGTGGGCGTTCATGGGGATCAGGTTGACCTTGCACGGCAGCCCGCGCACGCGCTCCACCAGCCGGCGCGCCTCGGCCAGCGAATCGTTCACGCCCTCGATCAGGGTGTACTCGAAGAACACCGGGCGGCGCCGCGTGATGCGCGGGCACGCGCGCAGGGCGCCGAGCAGCGCGTCGAGGTCGAAGCGGCGGTTCAGCGGCACGAGCACGTCGCGGATCTCGTCGCTCGCGGCGTGCAGCGAGACGGCCAGGTTGACCGGCGCGGCCTCCAGCAGGTCCGCGATGCGCGGCACCACCCCGGCCGTGGACACGGTCACGCGCCGCGGCGCCAGGCCGAAGGCCTTGGGGTCCACGAACAGCGCGATCGCCTCGAGCACGGCGGGCAGGTTCAGCAGCGGCTCACCCATGCCCATGAACACCACGTTCGTGATGGGCGCCTCGAGCCCGGCCACCACCTGCATCTGGCACACCTGGTCGACGATCTCGGCGGTCGAGAGGTTGCGCGTGAAGCCCATGGCGCCGGTGGCGCAGAAGGAGCAGGCCAGCGGGCAGCCCACCTGGGTGGAGACGCACAGCGTGAGCCGCTCGGGCTCGGGGATCAGCACCGCCTCGATCTCGTGGCCGTCGGCGGTGGCCAGGCGCGCCTTGCGCGTGCCGTCGGCGGCCACGCGCAGCTCGCGCAGCTCGAGCACGCGCAGCGGCCAGCGCTCGGCGAGCGCCCCGCGCAGCTCGGCCGGCAGGTCGGTCATGGCCTCGTAGCCGGCGGCGCCGCGGCCGTAGACCCAGGCCGCCCACTGGTCGGCACGAAAGCGCGGCCAGCCCTCGCTCGCGAAGCGCTCGCGCAGCGCCGGCAGCGCGTGGTCCTTCAGGTGGGGTCCGGCGGCCGTCACGGCGTCGCCTCCGGGCGCCCCGCGCGGCGGAAGCTCCAGAACCACGGGATGCGGCCGCGGGCGCGCCACTCGCGCTCGTAGGCGGTCTGCATGCGTCCCGGCACTTCACGCACGTGGATCGCCGGCGCATGGACGTTCTCGAGCAGCGCCTCGCGCGGCAGCACCTCGTCGATCCACTCCGCGTAGCTCGGGTCGTCGGTGGCCACGTGCAGCTCGCCGCCCGGCACGAGCCGCGTGGCCATGGCGTGCACGAACGCGGGCTGGACCAGGCGCCGGCGGTGATGGCGCTTCTTCGGCCAGGGGTCGGAGAAGTTCACCCAGAAGGTGGCCACCGAAGCGGGCGCCAGCAGCTCGTCCACCACCGGCTCGCCGCGCGCCGCGACGAGCCGCACGTTGGCGATCTCCAGACGAGCCAGGCGCCGCGCCATCTTCAGCACGCGCTTGCGCGAGACGTCCACGCCCAGGAAGGCGCTCGCGGGCGCGCGGGCGGCCTGGTCCAGCAGGAACTCGCCGCGCCCGAAGCCGATCTCCACCACCAGCCGCAGCGGCGGCGCGAGCGCGGGGGCGAACAACGCCTCCCAGCCCTTCTCGCGCACCTCCTCGGGCTCCACGCGCCGGTCGGGGCCCGGGATGTCGGTCTTGAGCCGCCGCGTCACGGCAGCCCGCTCCGGGCCGAGAGGCGCGCGCCCGTGGCCAGGCCCACGAGCCCGCGCAAGCCCTCCCAGCGCGGCAGGCGCGGATGGACTTCCACCAGCACGCGCTGGGACGGCGTGAGGCCCGCGCGCCGGCGCACCTCGCGCAGCGCCTCGAGCGGCCCGCCGAGCGCGTCCACCAGGCCGAGCGAGCGCGCGCGCTCGCCGCTCCAGATCCGGCCCTGGGCCGCCCGCGCGACCTGCTCGCGCGGCAGGCCGCGCCCCTCGGCCACGCGGTCCACGAACAGCTCGTAGAGCGCGAGCATCTCCTCGCGCAGCGCGCCGCGCTCGTCGGGCGTGAAGCCGCGCGTCTCGGTGGCCAGGCCCGCGCGCGCCCCCCGCTCCACGGATTCGCGGCCGATGCCCAGGCGCTCGTAGAGCCCCGAGACGTCGAGCTTGCCGCCCACCACGCCGATCGAGCCGGTCAGGCTGCCCGCCTCGGCCAGCACCGTGTCGGCGGCGGCGGCCAGGTAGTAGCCGCCCGATGCGGCCACGTCGCCGAGCGAGGCCACCACGGGCTTGTCCTTGCGCGTGACCATGAGCGAGCGCCACAGGAGGTCCGAGGCCAGCGCGTCGCCGCCCGGGCTGTCGAGTCGCACGACCAGGCCGCGCACGCCCGGGTCCTGGCGCAGGCGCTCGAACAACCCGCGGAACGCGTCGCTCGCCACGCCGCGCGATCCCCGCCCGCGGCGGATCGCGCCGCTCGCCACCACGTAGGCGATGCGCGGCAGATCGGAGAGCAGCGGGCGCCAGCCCGGCTCGCCCGCGCGCAGGGAGTGGTAGGCCGCGCCGTCGATCACGCGCAGGTCGTCGAGCGACGCGGCGCCGGGCGAGCGCGCCACGATCTCGTCCAGGGCCTGGTCGGGGTAGCGGCAGGCGTCGAGAAAGCCCTCCTCCACCGCGCGCGTGGCGCGGTGGGGACCCCGGTCGATCCAGGCGCGCACCTCGTCTGGGGTCTTGCGACGGCCGCGCGCCACCGCGTCCACCCAGCCGGCGTACCAGTCGTCGAGCAGGCCCTCGAGCTGCTCGCGCTGCTCCGGGGACATGCCCTGGCGGGTGAACGCCTCGGCCGCGGTCTTGTGGCTGCCCACGCGCAGCACCTCGGCGCGCGCGCCCACCCGGTCGAGCAGCCCGCGCAGGAAGAAAGCGTCCACCCGCAGGCCGACCATCTGGATGCTTCCCGCCGGCGGGGCCCAGACCTCGTGCGCGCCGCTGGCCACCAGGTAGTCCGAGGCGGACAGGCTCTCGCCGAAGGCCAGCAGCGGCTTGCGCCCGGCCGCCTCCTCCACGGCGCGCCGCAGCGCGAGCGCCCGCGCGAAGCCCGCCGGCGCGCCGTCCAGGCGCAGCAGGATCCCGGTCACGTCGGGGTCGCGGGAGGCCGCGTCGAGGGTGGAGAGCACCTCGAGCAGGCTCTGGGAGGGCGGCCGCCCCGGAAGCGACGGGAACGAGGGCACGTGGGCCTCGGAGAGCGGTGGCGCCAGCCGCACGCGCACCCAGACCGGCCGGCCGCGCGAGAGCATGGCCTGCGCCACGCCGCGGCGCACGCCGCCCGAGAGGTTTGCGCCCACGCGGCGCAGCACGTCGGCCGGCCGCGCCATCAGCGTCGCCCTCGCCGGGTCCCGCGCCGCGCCATCAGCGTCGCGCCTGCCGGCGGTGGGACAGGTAGTCGACCATCAGGTACGAGCCGAGCTGCCCCGGGCTCGAGTAGAACACACGGCCGCGATTGATCTGGGTCATGCGCGCCACGAAGTTCACCAGCTCGGGCGAGGAGTCCAGCATGAAGGTGTTGATGGTGACGCCCTGGGCGGTGACCCGGCGCACCTCCTTGAGCGTCTCCTCGGCGGCGCGCGGCGAGATCCCGTTCACGCCCATGGGCCACTCCACGCGCAGCTCCTCCCCCGCGCCGCGCGCCACGAAGTACGCGGTGGGCTGGCCGTCGGTGATGACCAGGATCTGGGGCGCGCTGCTCGGGTGGCGCGCGATCAGGCGGCGGGCCACGCGCAGGCCGTCCTGGAGGTTGGTGAACGGGTCGCCCATGTTCCAGGTCACCTCGGGCAGACGCGGGATCGGGATCTCGCGCGCGCGCGTGTAGAAGCCGACCACGAAGAAGTGGTCGCGCGGGAAGCGCGTGCGGATCAGGTGGTCGAGGGCCAACGCCACGCGCTTGGCCGCGGCGAAGCGACCTTCCCACGACATGGACCAGCTCATGTCGAGCAGGAGCACGGTGGTGGCCTGGGTGCTCGAGTCGCGCTCGCGCACCTGGAAGTCCTCGACCCCGATCGCGATGGGCAACCCCTGGGGCGCGCCCGGGCTCGCGAGCGCACGGCGGCGCACGGCGGCGAGCAGGGTCTTCACCACGTCCACGTCCAGCGGATCGCCGAACTCGAAGGGGCGCGTCTCGTCCGGGCGCGGCAGCGCCACACCGCGCGCGTCCACCTCGTGGCCTCCCGGTCGGCCCTTGCGCAGGGCGCCGTACACCTCGGCCAGGGCGCTCGCGCCCAGGCGACGGATGGCGCGGGGCGTGAGCTGCGGATCGGAGCCTTCGCGCAGGTAGCCCGCGCGCTCGAGCGAGGGCTCGAGATCGCGCAGCAGGATCAACGACTCGACGGCGCCGTCGCCGAGCAGCTGGCGCAGCGTCTCGGCGTCGATGGCCTCGAGGTTGCCCTCGGCCAGCTCGCGCGCCATGCGCGCCAGCGCCTCGCTGCGCTCGCGGATGCGCTGGGCCGTCTCGTAGTCCGCCGCCTCGGGCCCGCGGAAGCGCGCACCGCGCTCGGCCCGGAAGCGCTCGAGCGCGCGCAGGCGCTCGAGCTCCGCGAGCAGCTCGCGGAGCTCCTCGCCGGCGTGCTCGTCCTCGAAGGCCCAGTCCCGGAAGCGTTCCATCCGCTCCGCCAGGCTCCCCTCGTCGGCCGCGGGAAACCGGCGGCTCATGAACTCGTTGTGGCGGGCGGACTCGTGACCGTGACGCGCGCGGAGGGCCTGCTGCTCGCGGTCGAGGGCCTGCTCCAGGCGGCGCGCGAGCCGGTCGGTGGCCTCGCGCAGGTGGTACTGGCGCTCGAGCGACTCGGCCTCGCGACGCAGCTCGCGCAGCAGGTCCTGGAGCCCCAGCACGCGCATCTCCCGGCCCGCCAGCTCGAAGCCGTGCTGGCGCATGGCATCGAGCGCCTCCTGGAGGGAGAGCCCCTGCATCAGCAGGTCCGAGACCGCGTCGAGCGCGCGGTCGGCGTCGAGGGAGAACTCGGCCTGGCTGCCGTCCCAGCGCTGGTAGTGGTAGACCCTCATCCTTGCGCGTAGCGCACCCTTCCCTCGCGCTCGGTCTTGTTGAGGCGGTTCTGGAGGTGCAGCCCTTCCAGGATGAACTCGATGGCCGAGGCCAGGCGCGCGGGCGAGTCGCCGCCGGCCAGGAGCGCCGCGCCCTCGCGCAGGCCCGGGATCTGCTCGAGCCCCACCAGGTACTCGCGCGAGGGCATGTGCTCGGAGACCTCCACCTGCCAGCCCTGCTCGAAGGCCTCCACCACCGAGGCGAGGCCCTCGGCGGGCGCCAGGGCGTCGAACACGACGCGCAAGGCGCGCTTGCGCAGATCCTCCGCCACCTCACCCTCCGAGCGCTCGCTGCCGGCGTACTCGAGCTCGAGCTTTCCGGCGGTGGATGCCTGGAGCGCCGGCAGGTCCGAGACGCGCGGCACGGCCTCGGGCTCGCCGAGCCGCAGCGCGCGGCGCACGGCGTTGGCCAGGAGCGTCTCGTAGTTGGCCAGGCTCATGCGCACCGAGACGCCCGAACCCTGGTTGACGTCGGGGCTGCGCCGGGCCTGGTGGGTGAGCTCGACCACCAGGTCCTCCAAGAAGGACGGGACGTGCACCGAGACGCCTTCCACCCGGGGCCGGCGCGCCTCCTGGCGCACGATGGCCAGCTCGAGCTCGCGGGTCTTCGGGTAGTGGGTGCGGATCTGCGCGGCGTACCGGTCTTTGAGCGGCGTGACGATGCGCCCGCGGCTCGTGTAGTCCTCGGGGTTGGCGCTGGCCACCACCAGCACGTCGAGCGGCAGGCGCACGCGGTAGCCCTTCACCTGCACATCGCGCTCCTCCATCACGTTGAACATGCCCACCTGCACCTTCTCCGTGAGGTCCGGCAGCTCGTTGATGCAGAAGATCCCGCGGTTCGTGCGCGGCAGCAGGCCGAAGTGGATGGTGAGCTCGTCGGCGAGCGCGCGTCCCGCGGCCACCTTGACCGGATCCACGTCGCCGATCAGGTCGGCGATGGAGACGTCGGGCGTGGCGAGCTTCTCCACGTAGCGCGCCTCGCGCGGGACCCAGGCGATCTCGGTGGCATCGCCCTCGGCTGCCACCCGGTCACGCGCGAAGCGCGATACCGGCGCGAACGGGTCGTCGTGGATCTCGCTGCCCGCCACCTCGGGCACCCACTCGTCGAGCAGGCCCACCAGGGCGCGGATCATGCGCGACTTGGCCTGGCCCCGTTCGCCCAGGAAGATCATGTCGTGGCCCGCGAGCAGCGCGTTCTCGACGGCGGGGATCACCGTGTCCTCGTAGCCGAGGATGCCCGGGAAGAGCGGCTGGCCGCTGCGCAGGCGCTCCAGGAGGTTTGCGCGCAGCTCCTCGCGCACGGGCCGCGTGCGCAGGCCCGCCCGCACCAGCTCACCCCGGGTCCGCAGGGAAGGCGCCGACGACATGGGGGCAGTCTAGCTGTTTGACTTCGCCCGGCTTCGCCTCGCTGCGCGCGCGCGGGGAGCCGCAAGCGCCCGCCGTCAACGCCTCGTCAGGAGCTTGATGCGGCGCTGGATGATCTCGAGCCTGCCGCCGTCGGTGGCGCGCAGGCCGGGACGGGGGCCCAGGGCCTCGATCTGCCGGCGCGTGTCGTCGATCCGGTCCGCGGGCGCCGGGTGGCTCGACAGGAACTTCGGGACGCCGCGGCCACCCTCGCGGGCCAGCAGCTCGAAGAACGTGACGAGCCCCGAGGGATCGATGCCCGCGCGCACCAGGGCATCCACGGCGAAGGAGTCCGCCTCGCGCTCCGCCTCGCGGCCGAAGGTGTTGATCACGGCCATGGCCGCGAGGCCGCCGCCCAGGTCGGCGGCGTTGGCCGCGTAGGGCCCTGCCAGCAGGCCCGCGGTGAGCACGCCGAGCGTGTGCAGGATCCCGGCGGCCCGCCGGCGCGGGATGTTCTCGGCCACGTGACGCTCCGCGACGTGGCCGATCTCGTGGGCGATCACGCCCGACAGCTCCGAGAGGTTGCGCGCTTTCAGGATCGTGCCGGTGTTCACGAACACGTGCCCCGCCGGGCCGGCGAAGGCGTTGATCTCCTCGTCCTCCACCACGTAGAAGTGGAACTCGAAGGGCTGGGGCGGCGAGGCGCGCAGCACCGCGCGACCGATCTGCTCCACGTAGCTCACCACCACCGCCTCGGTGAACAGGTCCACCTCGCGCTTCACGTCCAGGAGGAACTGGTCGCCGAGCCCCTGCTCCTGCTGGACGGTCGGCGTCCCGCAGGCCACGAGCGCCAGCGCCGCTGCGAGGCCCGCGGAGTGGGCGGCCCTAGAGCTGCGCGGACGCATCGAAGCCGTGGCGCTTCCGGAGCCGGTCCACGACGTAGCGGATGATGGTGCGGACCGACTGCTCGAAGTCCTCGTTGTCGATGATGGGTACGTCGTCCACCTCCTCGGCGAGCTCGAGCAGGTGGTTCTGGATGGCGAGGATCTCGTCGAGATGGCTCAGGTAGTCGTGGGTCTTGCGGTCGGGGCCACGCTTGCGGCCCTCGAAGCGCTTGCGGTAGGAGCTCTCCTTGAGGTTGACCACGAGCATCAGGATCAGGTCGGCGCGGTCGGTGTAGCCCGCCGTGTCGATCAGCCCGGGCACGAGCGAGACGCCGTCCAGCACCAGGCTGGTGTTCTCCTCGACGGCGCGGTCCACCAGGCCGCGCACGCCGACCGAGACGATCTGCGCCTGGTCGCGGAAGGCCTCCACCACGGGATCCTCGTAGGTGTCGGCGCCCGGCACCACCTCCCACGCGTCGTAGGAGGAGGCGTGCAGGGCGGGGGCCAGGTCCGCCGAGAGCATGATGCGCATCACCTGGCGGATCGAGTCGGTGGAGATCACGCGCGCGATGCCCAGGCGGTGGGCCACCTCGATGGCGAGCGCCGTCTTGCCCGCGCCGGTGGGCCCACCGAGCATCAGGATCACCGGACGCTCGGGCTCCTGGAAGCGGCGCCACACCAGGTAGCGCTCGCCCACGGTCTTCCCCAGGCGGCGCGAGAGCGTCTCGAAGGTCAGGCGCCGCAGGCTCTTGCGATCGACTTGCAGGGACCCGCGCCGGCGCAGCTCGCGCTCGATCTCGCGCGCTGCCTCGAACGCTTCGGTGGGATCCACCGCCGCGGCCAGCAGCGACTGGGACAGGACCCCCTTGGAGAACGGCACCGGCGGGCCGGAGTTCTCGATCAGGATGGGCGCGGCCAGCTCGGGCTCGTCGGCCGGCAGGCCCGAGGGCAGGACCTTCTCCACGAGCTCGGCCAGGTCCTTGCGGGTCACCGAGTCCCGGCCACGGATGCGCTCGCGGACGATCCGGGCGGCGCGGAACGCCTCCTCGTAGGGAACTCCCCGCCGGGTCAGGGCGTGGATCATGATCCCGCGCATGAAGGGGCGCTCGCCGGACTCGTCCTTCACCATGACCCGGGAGCCCGAACCGCCCTTGCCGCCACGGCTTTCCTTGTCACGGGCCATGCGGCGAACCTAACGGAGCGGCGGGCGGGTGGCGAGCCTGCACCCGCTGGGATCGACACAAAACTGACCTCTTTTGGGTTGACTGCCTCGCGCGCCAGTCCCTACCGTCAGGCCCATACCGTGGGCACTTCGGGGGGTGACCGTGACCGCGGATCGTCGTGCAGCGGATTCCCGCTCGGAGCTCGGAGACGAACGGCGCGAGCTGTTCCGCAGCGGCGAAGTGACCCAGCTCCTGGGCCTCTCGCGCCGCCAGCTCCACTATTGGGCCCGCACCGGCCTGGTCCGCCCCTCGCTCGTGACCCGAGGAGGTCATCACCGCTACAGCTTTCAGGATCTCGTGGCCTTGAAGGCCGCGAAGCGCCTGATCGACGCCGGCGTCTCGGTCCAGGGCATCCGCAAGAGCATCGAGGCTCTCCAGAGCACCCTTCCGAACGTGCGCCGGCCGCTGGCCGAGCTGGTACTGGTGGCGACGGGGGACGTGGTGCTGGTGCTCCACGATGGGGCGGCCTTCGAGGCCGCCACCGGGCAGGAGTGGGTCTTCGAGGTCGCGCAGCTCAAGCGCGAGATCGATGCCTGGCGCGGCCGCCGCCGCGCTCCGGACCGTTCCGCCGCCGTCCGCCCGCGCCCGCCGGCCGCGGCCCGGAACACGGCCTGACGCTGCCGCGCCGTCCGGAGCGAGGACGTCTCCGGGCCGCCCCGCCGGCGAGACTGCCCGCGAGCCCGAAGGGCGCGGGACGAGCCGAGAGCGACGCGCCGGGACACGTCGGGGAGTCGAGCATGCGAATCATCGCCATCGTCAACCAGAAGGGAGGCTGCGGGAAGACGACGACCGTCGTGAACCTGGCCGGCTGCCTGGCCGCCGACGGCGCCGAGGTCCTGGTGGTGGACATCGACCCGCAGGCCCACGCCACCCTGGCCCTGGGTGTGGACCCGGAGGCACTGGACGAGAACCTGTTCGACGTGCTGGTGGAGCCGGGCGGCGCCGAGCCGCTCGGGCGGATCCTGCTCGAGGTGGCGGAGCGCATCGACCTGGCACCCTCGGGCATCGTGCTCTCGGCGCTCGAGCAGAAGCTCGTGGCCGAGCGGGCCGAAGCGCGCACCGAGCGTCTGTGCGCGGCGCTCGCCACCCTGGAGGAGCCTTACGACTACGTGCTGATCGATTGCCCGCCCAACGTGGGCCTGCTCACCTTCAACGCCCTGCGCGCCGCGCACGAGGTGATCGTCCCGCTCGAGACGAGCTTCTTCGCCATCCAGGGCGTCCAGAAGCTGCTGGAGACCATCGCCCTGCTCTCGGACCGCATCGCCCACGAGGTCTCCGTGCGGATCCTCCCCACCCTGTTCGACGGCCGCACGCGCTACGCGCGCGAGACCCTGGGCGAGATCCGCGAGCTGTTCAAGGAGCTGTGCTTCGACACGGTGATCCGCCAGAACGTGAAGCTCCGCGAGGCCGCCCGGCGCGGCTCCCCGCTGGTGTGCTACGCCCGGACGGCCAACGGGGCGCTCGACTACGCGGCGTTGGCTGCGGAGATCGCCGCCGGCGGCGCCGTCGAGCGCGACTCGGCCGCGGCCAGCGTGTCCGCGCAGCCCGCGGAGCCGCGCGAGGTGGTCGTCCGGTTCCGGGACGCTCGCGCCCGCGACGTGCGGATCGCCGGCGACTTCAACGGCTGGGTCCCCGACAAGGGCGTGCGCTCGGTCACCGAGCAGACGGGCGGCGAGCAGGTCTGGACCAAGATCCTCCAGCTCCCGCCCGGCACCTACCAATACCGCTACGTGGTGGACGGCGACTGGTGCGAGGACCCGAGCAACCCGCACCAGGCCCCCGGGCGGGTGGGCGAGCGCAATTCCGTGCTCGTCGTGCGCTAGGAGGACCGGCGTGGCGCGCGACCTGGGCGAGGTCCTCCACTACTTCATGCCCGAGCTGGGAGCGGTCGAACGGCCGCGCGGCGGCGCCGAGCGGCCCGCGCCGTTCGCGCCGCGAGCGGAGCTCGGCGTGATCGCGGTGCCGCTCGGTCACCGCGACGTGCTGCGCGCCACTTTCGTCTGGAACCTGGCGGTGGAGATGACCGCCCAGGGCGCGCCCACCACCGTGGTGGTGCCCTCGCGCATGTCGCCCCCGGTCTGGCCGGAGCCCGGCCGCACGGCCATGGGCGCCGAGCTGCTGCCGGTGCTGGCCGAAGGCCTCGGCGACCTCTCGCGCGCGACGCTCGACGTGGCCGTGACGCGCGCGGCCGACGAGGACCAGGCCTGCCAGGTGCTGGTGTGCGTGCCGCCCGGCTGGCTGCGCAAGGCCGCCGACGGCGCCGCCATCCTGCGCCGCGTGCTGCTGTTCACCTCGCCCGAGCCCACCGAAATGATCGAGACCTACGCCCTGGCCAAGCACTTCTGGTCGAGCGCCCGCGACGCGACCGTGGGCGTCACCATCTACGGCGTCCAGCGCGTGGAGTCTGCGGCCCGAGCCTTCGAACGCCTGGCGGGTACGGCCCGGCGCCATCTCGGCTGCGAGTTCACGAGCTACGGCCTGCTGGTGGACGAGCTCCAGATCTACCGCGCCATCGTCGAGCGACGGCCGATCGGCGTCTCCCATCCCCAGTCGCGCGCCGCCCGCAGCCTGCGCGACGTGGCGCGTCTGGTGCTCGACGACGTCACGCCCCTGGTCCACGGCTGAGCATGGCGGAGATCGCCTGGGCGAGGACGCCGCCGCGCCCGGAGCTGGTGCGCATGGTCTGCAAGGCCCTGCCTGCCCTGGGCGCCTCGCTGCGGGTGCTGGCCCGCGACGTGCTCGGCGCCGAGGCCCGCATCGACCTGGTGGCCACCGACCCCGACGGCCGCCTGACGCTGGTCCTGATCGGGGGCGGGGACGACGACCTGGCCCTGGTCGCCCTCGCCCTGGCCCAGCGCGCCTGGGTGGAGGCGCGCCTGCCCGACTGGATCCAGCTCGCGCCGGAGCTCGGGCTGCGCGCCGACGGCTCGGTGCGCGTGATGCTGGTGGCGCCCGCCTTCTCGGCGCCCGCCGTCGCCGCCGTGCGGGCGGCCGACCCGGAGGACATCGACCTGGTCCGCTACCGCTGCCTGCAAGACGGCTCGGACACGACGATCCTCTTGGAGGCCGACCGCCTGGCGGGAGGCCGCGTGGCCCCGGGACCCGCCGCGGGCCCACCCCCGGGCGCCCGCTTCCGGACCGGCTTGTCGGACGCCGACCTCGTCCTGAGCCCGGCGGAGCGCCGCGGCCTCGAGTGAAGCCCCCCGGGGCGCACGTCTCGATGACGAAATCCGGCACCGGTGACGAACTTTGACACCTTCCGCTGCCTGCGGGCCACTTCTCCATCGAGGGGGTGAGGGTCCGGGCCCGGCGAGGGTTCGGGCCTTGGCTCGACTGGGAAGGTGCCGATGGCTGCTCCGGAAACCGCTTCGACCGTTTTCCTTCCGCCTACGTGTCCGCCCGAGGACCCCGAGCGTGCGCTGCTACGGCGCGTGATCGCGGGCGACCAGAAGGCGTTCGCCGCGCTCTACGAGCGCTACTTCCCGCGCGTCTACGACTTCGTCCAGCGCCGCTTACGCAACCGGGCGGACACCGAGGAGACGGTGCAGGAGGTCTTCATGAACCTCTTGTCGTCCATGGCGTCGTACCGCGGGGATGCGCCGTTCGGCGCGTGGGTCTTCGGCGTTACGCGGCGCACGGTGGCCAGCCGCTTCAAGCGCAAGCAGCACCCCACGGTGCCGCTGGCCGACGACGACTCGGCCGAAACGGGCGTATCGACTCCGCGGCACGCCGACCCCCACGAGGCCTACGAGTACCGCGAGTGCCTGGACCGGATGGCCGAGATCGCCATGAACGAGCTCAGCGAGGACCAGCGCGAGCTGTTCCGGCTGCACCACCTCCAGCACCACTCGATCGAGAACATCGCCCGGTTGCTCAACCGCAGCGAAGACTCGGTGAAGTCGAACCTCTACCGGGCCCGCAAGCGCCTGCTCGCGCGCTGAGGCGGGCGAAGCCCGGCCTCCCACACCCGGTGCACTGGCTTCCCCCGGCCGACGGCGATCCCTGGCTGCGCTGCGAGCTCACGAGCCGCGGCGACCGCATCCAGGCAAGGCTCCAGCTCCCGGCCGGTGCTCCCGGAGACGCAGGCCGCTGGCCCCTCGCCCTGATCGCCGGTCCCGACGCGCGCTCGCTGCCGCGTGCGGAAGCCATGGCCCTGGCGTGGCTGGACCTGCCGCTGCGCGGCGAGCGCGCGAGCCCCAAGTGGAGCGAGCGGCTCGAAGCCTGCCTGGCGCGCGGGCCGACCGGAGCCAGCGACCAGACCCTGCTCGACGGCTTCCTGGCCCAGGCGCGCTCGGACGTGGCGCGGGTGCTCGACGCCTGCGCCGCGCGCGACGGACTGGATGCGGGTCGCATGGCATTCGCCGGCCTCGGCGCCGGAGCCCTGGTGGGAGCCACCTTGCGCGGCGTCGAGCCGCGGCTGCGCGCCTTCTTGCTCGCGCCGGGCGCCCTGGCTCCACCGCTCGACCCGATCTGCGCCCTCGCCGCTCCCGCCCCGGGCACGCTCGCCCTGCTCGCCTCCGACGACGCCGGTGATCGCGCTGCCGCCTGGGCCCGCGCCGCCGGCACCTCGAGCGAACGAGGAACGTCCGACCCCCTGGCCCGGGCCCTCGCCCTGGCCGCGCACGCCCTCGCTGCGACGCCCGTGCGCCGGCCGTAGAACGACCACCCCTGGCGAGGCGGAGCCGAGCGAACTCACGCGTCGTCGATCGGATAGCGGAGCGCGAGCAGCGTGCCCGACACCACGAGGCCCGGCATGGCCAGGAAGTTCAGGCCGGGCACCAGCAGCGTGAGGAAGGCCCCGGCGCCGAAGCCCAGCATGGCCAGCCGATGTCCGAGGATCCAGCGGCGCTTGTCGCGGAAGCGCACGTGACGGCGGTCGAGCGTGTAGCTCGCGTAGTCCAGCGGCAGGAACATCAGGGTCACCAGCACCATCAGCACCGGGGCCACGAGCTGACCGCCCGGGACGAGCAGGCCGAGCAGGCCGATCGTGCCCTGGACGAGCAGGAAGAAGAACAGGCGGCGCAGCTCCTCGCTCATGGCTCGCCCGCCGTCGCGGAGGGCGCCTAGGATGCCGGTGCCTCCGACCTCGTCGCGCCTCCCGGCCACCACCGCCTCCACGCGTCGCGAGAGCGCGTCGAGGAACGGCGACGAGATCAGGTTCGCCACCAGGAATGCGGTCACCACCGACAGCGCCGAGAGCGCCGCGGTGAGCGACACCCCGAGCAGCGCCAGTGCGAGGCGGGCCGGACCGATCCACAGCCACGTGTACCAGGCGCCGGCCTCGAGCACGGGCAGCCAGTCTGTGGCGAACCCGTAGAGGACGTCGAGGTAGGCGACCAGCAGCACCACGGTCGCGCCGCAGACCCCGCAGGCGATCAGGAACGGCACGAGCGCCAGCTTCCACAGGGCGCGCTCGCGGCGCAGCAGCCGCAGGCCCTCCCAGTGGAGGGCGAGACCGGCCGTGGCGTCCGGGAGTGAGCCGGCCACGGCGGGTGCAGCGGCCTCGCGGCTCAACGGCCTGCCGGACGGCGGGCGCCCATGGCTCAGCCCACCTCGATGCGCGCGAGCAACGCGTCCCGGTGGCGCTCCATGGCTGCCACGTCGGCCGCCTCCAGGTTCAGGCGCAGCACCGGCTCGGTGTTGGAGGGCCGCACGTTGAACCACCAGTCCGGGTAGCGCACCAGCAGGCCGTCGAGCCGCGAGACCTCGGTGGCGCCGCCATGCTCGCGCGCGATGGCATCGAGGAGGGCCGCCGGATCCCGCACGCGGCGGTTGATCTCGCCCGAGGCCGCGTAGCGCTGGAGCGGCGCCACCAGCTCCGAGAGCGGCCGGCCGCTGCTCGCCAGGAGGTCCAGGAGGGCCACGAAGGCGGCGATGCCATCGTCGGCCACGAGCGTCGGCGTGAAGCGGAAGTAGAAGTGCCCCGAGAGCTCGCCGGCGAAGATGGCGTCCTTGGCGCGCATGTCCGCCTTGATGAACGAGTGGCCCACCCGGCACATCGTCGGCCGGCCGCCGGCCTCGCGGATCGCCTCGGCCGTGGCGCGGCTCGAGCGCAGGTCGTAGAGCACCGTGGCGCCCGGGTGGTCGCGCAGGAGCACCTGGGCCAGGAGCGCCGTGACCAGGTCGGCGCGCACGGGTGTGCCGCGCTCGTCCACGAACATGGCGCGGTCGGCGTCGCCGTCGAAGGCCACGCCGAGCCCGGCGCCCGTGCGGCGCACCGCCGCCACGAGGTCGCGCAGGTTCTCCTCCTCGAGCGGGTTGGCCTCGTGGTTGGGGAAGGTCCCATCGGGCTCGAAGTACAGGCGCTCGACCTGGAGGGGAAGCCGATCGAGCACGGGCTCGAGCCCCACCGCAGCCATGCCGTTGCCGCAATCGATGGCCACGCGCATCTGCGGGCAGCGGCCGCCCACCGAGAGCACCTGGGTCACGTAGCTCCCACGCACGTCGGCGTGCTCGAGCCCGCCGCGCCCGGCAGCCAGGGGCGCCTGGGCGCGTTCGCCGGCCAGGCGCTCGATCTCCGCGAGCCCCGAGTCGCCGCCGATCGGGATGGCGTGCTCGCGGCAGATCTTGAATCCGTTGTAGCGAGCCGGGTTGTGGGAGGCGGTGACCATCACGCCGCCGTCGAGGCCCAGGTGGTCCACGGCGTGGTAGACCATGGGTGTCGCGGCCAGGCCCAGCTCCACCACCGAGACGCCCTCGTCGCGGATGCCCCGCGAGAGGGCGTCGGCCAGCTCGGGCGTATGGGGCCGGGCGTCGCGGCCGAGCGCCACCCGGCGGGCGCCCCGGGCGGCCAGGAAGCGCGCCGCGCCGCGGCCGATCCGCCAGGCGGCTTCGGCGTCGAGCTCGTCGGGGACCACGCCTCGGATGTCGTAGGCCTTGAAGATGGACACCGGCCGCAAGGTAGCCCGGAGGCCCCGTGCTTGACCGGCATCGGCCGCAGCGTCACCCTACGACCATGTTCGGCCTCGGCTTCACCGAAATTCTCGTGATCCTCTTGATCCTCGCCCTGCTCTTCGGGGCCCGGCGACTCCCCGAGCTGGGGAGCGGCCTCGGCAAGGCCATCAAGAACTTCAAGGCCGGCGTCTCGGGCAAGGACGAGATCGACGTCACCCCTCGCGAGGGCGAGGCGCGCGAGAAGGTCGAGGAGAAGACCTCGACCTCCTAGCCGGGGGGCGTCGCGCCGTCGGGCAGCGGGCCCTGGATCCCCGCGCCCGCCGCTGCGCCCGCGCCCGACGCCGGCTGGATCCGGAAGCGCACCGCCGAGTCGGGAACCTCCGACACCAGGGCGTGGAAGGCCACGCCCTCACCGGGGCCGAGGGCCCAGCCCGCCAGCGCCTGGGCCCGAAGCCCTTCCTGGAGCGCGAGCACGCCGAGGGGCAGCTCGCGGACGGCGGACTCGGGCAGCTCGGTTCCGACCAGGGCCGACGCGTGCGGCAGCGGTCGGTCCTCGGCGTCCAGCAACACCACCTGCAACGGGCGTCCGGGCCGGAGCGTGTCGCGGCCACGGTTGTGGAGCTCTCCGGAGACGACGAACAGGGTGCCGCTGCGAGCGGTCTCGACGAAACGCCCGCGGACGTTCTCCGCCGAGAGCCCCAGCAGCTCCACCTGCCCCGGCGGAACTTCCGGAACGCTCGGCTCGATGCGGACGCTGCCCTGCGCGACGGCGAGGAGCAGCACGAGCGAGAGCGCCCAGCCGACGTGCTCGAGCCACGGCGCCCGCGAGGCCTGTCCGGAGCGGGCGTCCATGGCGGCGGGGAAGTCGAGCTCGAACGAGAGGTCGTCGTCCGCGAGGTCGTGCCCAGCGGAGACCGGCTCAGCCGCAGCGGAAGGACGCGACGGCTCGGGCTGCGGCTCCTCGCCTGCCAGGCGGTCCCAGTCGGCCGCGCTCCCGATCTCGGCGGTCGGAGCGCCGGCGCCCTCGACCACCTGGGACGCGGCGTCACCCGACTCGTCGCCCGGCGCGGCCTCGGCCGCGCTCGTCTGCGCCCCGTCCAGCTCGAGGGCCTGGCCGTAGGCTGCGTTGCCGCTCAGGTCGAAGATGTTCGGGTCGGGGCCCGAGCCCGGCAGCGGCGTCTCGATGGCCGACGGGTCGTACTCGATGGGCGCGTCCGCCGGCAGGGAGATCCCCGGACCGGTCTGACTGGAGCCGGCTCCCGTGACTTCCGGGTCCGGTGGGGCCGCCGGCGGCGACTGCCCGGCGGCGGTCTGATCGAAGGAGAGACTCGAGTCGGCGAACTCCCAGGAGCCCTCGCCGCCCGTGGCAGACGCGACCGGTGGGGCCGCCGGCGGCGCCGCTGCCGGCGCCGCCGGTACGCCGGACGCGGGCTCGGGCGCGCTGGAGCTGGTCGCCTCGGCGGCAGTGCGCCCGCTCGCGGACTCGGAAACGGGCTCGGGCCCGGAGTCGGCGTCGGCGTCGGCCACGACGGCGGAGCCGGCCTCGGGCGGCTCGTTGACGAAGCGCAGCTCGCCGTCGGGAAGCGAGCGGCCAAAGAGCGTCTGGTCGCCGCTCGCGGCGGGGTCGGCGGAGGCGGACGGGTGCGCCGGCTCCGCCGTCGCGCCCTTCGGCGGGAATACGCGGAAGCGATGATGACAGCGCTTGCAGCGGACGCGCGCGCCCCGCTCGGGGATTCGCGCATCGTCCAGCTGGAAGCGGCGGTCGCAGCCTTCACAGACGACGATCATTCGCCCATCGGTCGTGTGCTACCGTGCGGCCCAACGCAGCCCGGCACCGACCTTTTCGGAGCCCTCCCCACCGTCCTTGAGCGATCCCCCGTCCCTGGGCGATCCCGCAGCCCGGCCTTCGACCCATCCCGAGGCGCCGGCCAGGAGGCGCGTGACCACAGAACGGGCAATCCTCGATCACCGCCTCCTGGTGGTGACCGGCAAGGGCGGGACCGGCAAGACCACCGTGGTGGCCGCGCTCGCCCAGGCGGCGGCCGGGCGGGGGCGACGGGTGCTCGTGGTCGAGACTGGCCGGGACGAGGCCGTGCCGCGCCTGCTCGCGCCCGGGAGTCCGCCCGTGGGCTACGAGGGCCGGGAGGTCCAGCCGGGGCTTACCTGCATGAGGGTGGATCCCTACGCCGCATTGTCCGAGTACATCGGGCTCCAGTTCGGCGCGCGCGTGGTGGCGGACACCGTGCTGCGCAACCGCGCCTTCCGTCAGCTCATGGACGCGGCGCCCGGCTGGAGGGAGCTCATCACGCTCGGGAAGATCTGGCACCTGGAGCAGGCCGAGCGGGCGCCGGGCGACCCGCGCTGGGACCTGCTGCTCGTGGACGCCCCGGCCACGGGGCACGGCATCACCTTCCTGGACGTGCCGCGCGTGGTGGTCTCGGCCGTGCGGGCGGGGCCGCTGCGTCGCCACGCCGGCTGGGTCGAGTCCATGGTGCGCGATCCCGACGCCACGCTGCTGCTGCCGGTGGCGCTCGCCGAGGAGCTGCCGGCGCGAGAGACCGCCGAGCTCGTGGCACGCCTGCGCGAGCAGGTCGGCATCGCCGTGGACCGCGTGGTGGTGAACGCGCTGACGCCCCCGCCCCTGCCCGATGCCGTGCCGGACCTCGTGGAGCGGCTCGAGCGCCTGCGCCCGGACGCCGAGCTCGGCGGTCTGCCTGCGCCGCCGGTGCTGGCGGCCTGCCTGCGCCACGCCTGCGCGCGCGCCGAGCTGAACCGCCACTACCTCGGCGAGATCCAACGCAGCACGGGCCTGCCCGCGATCGCGCTCCCCGAGCTTCCGGGCGGCATCGCCGGTCCGGCCGACCTCGAGCCGCTGGGACGCCTGTTGCTCCAGGAGCCCGCGTCGTGAAGCCGCCGCGCCCCGAGGCGCTGCTCGAGTCGCGCCGGATCCTGGTGTGCGTGGGCGCGGGTGGTGTCGGCAAGACGACGGTCTCGGCGGCGCTCGCCCTGGAGGCGGCGCGGCGCGGCCGCCGCGCGCTCGTGCTCACCATCGACCCGGCGCGCCGGCTGGCCGACGCCCTGGGGCTCGCCACGCTCGGCGGCGAGCCCCAGGAGATCGCGCGCGAGCGGCTCACCTCGCTTGGCGTCCCCGCCGACGGCGCGCTCTTCGCCTTGATGCTCGACGTCAAGGGCACGCTCGACGGCCTCGTGGAGCGTTTCGCCGAGAGCGAGGCGGCCCGCCGCCGGATCCTCGAGAACCGCATCTACGCCCACGTCTCCGACGCGCTCGCGGGCAGCGCCGAGTACTCGGCCATGGAGAAGGTCTACGAGATCTCCACGCGCGAGGACTTCGACCTGGTGGTGGTGGATACGCCGCCCTCGCAGCACGCCCTCGACTTCCTCGAATCGCCGCGCCGGCTGCTCGAGTTCATCGACAGCCGTCTGGTGAAGCTGCTGCTGCACCCGGCGTTCTCGGCGGGCCGCTTCGGCTTCCGGCTGTTCCAACGAGGCGCCATGCGCGCGCTCCAGCTCCTGGAGCGCGTCTCGGGGCTCGGCTTCCTCGAGGACGTCTCGGAGTTCCTGCTGGCCTTCGAGGGCATGGCCGAGGGCTTCCGCGAGCGCGCGCGGCGTGTGGAGACGCTGCTGCTCGGGCCCGAGGCCGCGTTCGTGCTGACGGCGGGCGCGGCGGGTCAGTCGATCCACCAGGGCCGGGCGCTGCTCGCCCGGCTGGAGGCCTCGGGCATCCCGCTCTCGGGCGTCGTGATGAACCGCGTGCGCCTCTGGCCCGGCGGCGGAGGGCCGCCCGATGCCGTGCCGCCGGCCGGCGGCGAGCGCGAGGCGCGCGAGGCCCTGGCCGCCGCCCTGGCCAAGAGCGCGCAGCCCGGCTTCCCCGTCGGGCCGGCGGCCGACGCCGCCATCGAGGCCGCCCGCCGGCACGCCGAGGTGGTGCGCCGGCAGGCCGGGGCGTGCGAGGATCTGCGGGAGCACGTGGCCCGGCGCGGCCTGTTCTGGCGCGTGGTGCCCGAGCTCGCGAGCGACGTGCACGACCTCCCGGCCCTGGCGCGCATCGCCGACCTGCTGTTCCGGGAGCCCGCGACCGAGGAGCCTGCGCCGTGATCGAGGAAAGCGACGAGCCGGATCTGGAGACGCCGCCGCGGACCGCCGAGGAGGCGCT
>Ga0302046_10001106_pt1 | contig 25544 bp, 18 predicted proteins | sample RVTome_11_FD_200261 | JGI IMG/M metagenome (GOLD analysis project Ga0302046, IMG submission 200261) | Soil microbial communities from uranium-contaminated site in the Upper Colorado River Basin, Wyoming, United States - RVT147D111 (version 2) ... | reverse complement strand
TGCGAGCGCCGGGGCCTCCGGAGACGGCTCGCCCTCGCGGCTCGGACGGGGCGGTGGGGACACGGACGCCGCCGGCACGTCCTCCCTCCCCCATGCCAGGCCCAGCAGCCCGGCGATGGCGGCCCGGTCGGCGTCGTCTACGGGCTGAAGCCGTTTGAAGGCCCGGAGGAGGTCGCCCAGGGCGTTTTCGCGGAGGCGCGTCACGAAGCGTCCTCCGCGCCGTCCGACGCCTCTTCCTTCAGACGAATCTTCGCTTTCCACAGGGTCGCCCGCGTAATCGCCCGCCAGTCCGGGTCGTTTTCATCTATGTTAAGCGCGTCGCAGGCGCGCAGCGTGTCCAGGAATTCGGCGGTGCTGGGGCCGCGCAGCTTCCGGCGCCCGGCTTCGTCGCCGAGACTCTGCAAGCGCCCGTAGACCGCTTCGAGCAACGCGTCGGTGATGCGGGGATACTTTTCGGCGGGAAAGTGCGCGCGCGCGATGATAGCGAGCATGGGTTTCTCATGCCCTTTCAAGGTAAGGACGACGCAGCGCCGCAGAAAGGCCTCGGGGAGTTCGCGTTCGCCGTTGGTGGTGATGAAGATCAACGAAGGCGGCCCGGAGACGTCCGCCCGTGCCCCCGCGACGTCCTGGAGGTCTTCCACCTTGAAGTGCCGGGAGCCGAGCACGTCGAGCAGGTTGTTCGGCACATCGGGATCGGCCTTGTCGATCTCGTCGAGCAGCACGACGGCGCGTTCGTGCACGGTCGGCGCTGCCGGATCCGCGAGCGGCTTCAGGTCCGCCGGATAGGTGGCTTCGTCGACGCCGCGATACCGCGCCGAGGCCGGGTGCAAGGCCCACCACAGGACGCCCGGGTTGATGTACCGTACGGGGCTCAAGTCCTTATCTTTCACCTGCGCGTCTTGCAGGCGCCGCAGCGCGTCGAACTGCCATTGCAAGTCCTGGGCGCGGGTACGCGAGGTGATCACCGCCTCGTAGTAGCGCCATCCGAGCCGCCCGGCCACATGACGCGCCAGGGACGACTTCCCGCTGCCGGGGTCGCCGCGCAGCAACAACGGCCGCCCGGTAGCAAGGGCCACGTTGACGGCCAGCTTGATCGGATCGGTGTAGACGTAGACCGGTCGTACCGCCCGGTCGCCTTCGGGCACGGGCAGATCGGGGCTCACCTGAGCATCCGGCGCATCAGGATTAAACAGGGGGGTGTAAGCCACGGATTTCCTCCTTGACAACGGGTCGTTATTTAAAATCGGCCAGGGCGTCGTAATACTCCGTCAGCTCCCGGCAGGCGCGCCTATACCCTTTCAGGATGCGGACTTCGGTATCCTCCACGAGCGGAGGCGCCAGAAACCGAAGCAGCTTCGACAGGCACAGCGGGCTGTCCGGATGCAGGTGCTCCGAGAGGACCAGGATGCAGAGCTCCTTGAGTTCCGTCCGCAGCTTCCGCAGCGCCCTCTCCTCGACCACCGACGGGATCAGGACGAAGTAGGGCTCTTGCAAATCAGCCAGGTAGTCTTGCAGTTCTTCCGCTTCGAGCAACGCCCACTTTTGCATCAGCGCCTGCCGCACCTGGTCCACCAGATCCGTTCCTGTGCCCTCCGGGTCACACACGCCATTGACCTGAACCCGCCGCCAGCCGTTCAACCGTCCGGAAGCACGGCACATATAGAGCAGGCCGATCTTCGGATCCTTCGCGTTGAGACCGGCGGCGCCCGGCGGTATCGTCCGGACGACCGCCGCCAGCTGCCGCGCCCCTTCGCCGTCTACCTGGAAGGGCAGGATGTACTTGAGGATGGACTCCGCCCCCTCTTTCTCCAGATGCCCGGCGATTTCGCTGCCGATGACGCGGGCCACGGCGGCCGGCTCCGAGGCGGCCATGAGCCGGGCGAGTTCGCGCGCCAGGGTCTGCTGCATGCTGCCGTCGGGAAACCAGTCGTCCAGCTTCAGGTGCAGCTCTCTGGCCAGGCGCAGCAGGAGCTTTTCATGCAGCGGTTGGAGCTTCAGGGTGATGTCTTCGATCAGCCGGTCCTCCGGCCTCGTCGCCTCCCACAGCGCTTTGACGTCATCGAGCGCCTTGAGGACGGCGTCCGGCACGTCGGCGTCCGAAAGGCGAATCAACTGGTCTTCCGGAAAGTGGAGCACCTTGAAGGCACAGGTGTCGGCGGTGAGGTCCGACGGGGCCAGGCCCTCCAGAAGAACGACGACGACCTTGAAGTCGGGGCTGCCGTCGGCCCGCACTTTCAGGTACGTCGCTTCTTTGAGCACCCACTCCGACGCCAGGGCCTCCGGGGTAAGCAGCACCACGCCGGCGTGGGAGCCGACCAGATTCTTCGTGAGGGCGGCGTGCCATTTCTCGCCGTGTTGCAGCCGCTCCACATCCCGCCAGGCCGCGAAGCCGGCGCCGTTCAGACACTCGAACAACGTCCGGCTGATATTCTTCGAGCACTCGTCCCGGCTCGTATAGCTGATGAAGACGCGCGTCTGATTCACTCCGTGCCTCCTCCCCTGTCACCCGGCCAGGAAAACATACAACATGGAACGGCACACTATGCAGGGGGTGTGGATCTCGTAACCGTGCAGGAATCGCCAGAATCGAATGTTTCCAGTGCGAAAAAGGAAAGGCGCGCCGTTTTTACTGGAGCACGGTCATCCGTCTTGTCTCGACGTATGAGCCGGCCCGCACCCGGTACACGTAGACGCCCCTCGAAAGATCGCGCGCATCCAGGACAAATGCATGCGTTCCCGCAGAAAGATAGGCAGCGGCGAGCGTGACGACGCGACGGCCCAGCAGGTCGTATACGGCCATAAGGCCAAAGTCATGTTTTCACCGTGACTTTGACTCTATAAGCCATGCCTGACAGCAATCAGATAACGCCTTTTAGATTTGGGCGTCAGCCCAAATCTAAGCCCTTTCGAAGAACCGCGTCCGTTCCCAGTCCGTGATGCGGCGGTCGTATTCGGCCTGTTCCCAGCGCCCGGCGTGGAGGTAATGGTCGATGACGTCGTCGCCGAAGGCGGCGCGGAGCACGGCGGATCCGTCGAGCGCCTCCAGTGCCTCGCGGAGCGTCTTCGGCACGTCCGGGACGGCGGCATCTTCGTAGGCGTTGCCCTCGAACAGGGGCTCCAGGTCGAGCCGCTGTTCGATGCCGTAGAGCCCGGCGGCGACCGTCGCGGCGAAGGCGAGGTACGGGTTGGCATCGGCGCCGGGGATGCGGCATTCGACCCGCAGCGAAGGCCCCGACCCGATCACGCGGAAGCCGGTCGTGCGGTTGTCCGTGCTCCAGACGATCTTCGTCGGGGCGAACGACCCCGCCTGAAAACGCTTGTACGAGTTGATGTAGGGCGCGAAGAAATAGGTCATCGCGCGGGCCAGCGCCAATTGCCCGGCCAGGTAGTGCCGGAAGAGGGCCGACATCCCTCCTTTGATCGTCTCGTCGTAGAAAAGGGCCGAATCGTCGGCGTCCCACAGCGACGAATGCACATGACAACTGTTGCCGGCCAGGTCGTAGCGCCACTTGGCCATGAAGGTGACCGCCTTGCCGTGCAGGTAGGCGATCTCTTTGACGCCGTTCTTGTAGATCGCGTGGCGGTCGGCCATCTCCAGGGCTTCGGCGTAGCGCAGGTTGATCTCTTCCTGCCCCGGCCCCCATTCGCCCTTAGAGAACTCGACGGGGATGCCTGCACCGTCCATCCCGTTGCGGATGGCGCGGATCAGCGGCTCCTCCTTGGTCGTCTGAAAGATATGGTAGTCTTCGATATACCAGCCGGCCGTCCGCAGGTCCTTGTAGTCCTTCTCGCGTGCCCCCGCAAACGTCTCGTCAAAGACGTAAAACTCCAGCTCGGACCCCATCTTGACGACGTAGCCGCGTTCTCGGGCGCGGTGGAGTTGGCGTTTGAGGATCGTGCGGGGGGCATGGGCCAGCCCGTCGCCGTGGTGATCGACCACGTCGCTGAGGACAAGCGCGGTGCCCGGCAGCCAGGGGATGCGACGCAGCGTACCCAGGTCCGGCCGGATGGCGAAGTCGCCGTAGCCGCGTGCCCAGGAGGCCGCCTCGTAGCCCGGCACGGGCTCCATCTCCATGTCCAGCGCCAGCAGGTAGTCGCAGGCGTGCATCTCATAGACGACGTGGTCGAGGAAGTAATGCCCCGTCACCCGCTTGCCGATGAGCCGCCCCTGCATGTCCACCATGCAGACCAGCACGGTGTCGATCTCGCCGTCGGCAACGTGTTGACGCAGGGTTTCGAGGTCCAGGTTTCCGGTCATGGTTGTTCGTGGTCTGTGGTCCCTTGTCCGTGGTTTCATAGTACACGCCCTGCGGTCGGTCGAGATGACAATCCCTTTTTTGTCGTGTACTATGCCGTTGTTTGTTATCACTGCCCGTCGATCTGGAACAAAGGCACAACGGACCACAGACTACGGACTACGGACCGACACCGCAAACGCTTCTTCCGGCGCTTTGACGAGCCGCTTGCGGGCGTACGCAGCGAAGTAGAGCAGGCCGCAGAAATACCAGACGGCGGCGCCGAGGACGCCCTTGTTGTAGTCGGGATTGAGAAACAGGAACAGGAGCGCCGTCGCACAAATCACGAGGGCCACCACAGCGCCGGCCACACCGACCGGGCTGACGTACGGCCGCACCATGTCCGGCAGCCGCGTCCGCAGCAGCACGAATGCCAGGAGTTGCATGATGTACGAGATCAGCGCGCCGAAAACCGCCATATTGAGCAGGATGGCGCCTACCGGACTGTCCTGGGGCAGCAGGTAGATGCTGAACGCCACCAGATAGCCGAGCACGGCTCCGGCGATGAGGGCGAGGTGCGGGGTCTGCCGGGTAGCGTGCGTCACCGACAGCCACTTGGGGAAATAGCCGGCCCGCGACAACGAGTAGATGTTGCGTCCGTAGGCGAAGATGATGGTATGGAAGCTGGCGACGAGCCCGGCCACGGCGATCAGCGCGAGCAGCTTGGCCCCGATGCCGGCGCCGAAGAGGGTCTGGAAGCCGAGAAACAGCGGCTCGTCGGAAGCGCCTACCGCTTCTGCGCCGGGTGCGATGCCGGCGTTGAGGAACAGCACCAGGAAGCCCGTCACCACCAGGGTCAGGAGGCCAAGGAGCAATCCGCGCGGCATGTCGCGCTGCGGATCGTGCGCCTCCTCGGCGGCCAGCGGCAGTTCTTCGATGGCGAGGTAGAACCAGATGGCAAACGGCAGGGCGGCGGCGACGCCCATCCAGCCGCGCGGCAACCAGCGCGTGCCGCCCGGCTCCGGCTCGATGTTGAGCGCCCAGTCCCACGAAAAATGCGGGATCGCGCCCACGTAGAAGACGGCCAGGATCGCCAGCGCCAGGAAAGTGATGAAGACGGTGAACCGGAAGGAGGCCTCCACCCCCACCACGTTGAGCCCCACGAAGACGACGTACATGAGCAGCCACCAGGCCGGCGCGAACGACTCCGGCGTCTCGAAGACGGCCCCCAGGTATCCCCCGATGCCGACGACGATGACCGCCGGGGTGATGACGTACTCCATCGTCTCGCCCAGGCCCGTGATAAACCCGCCCCAGGGCCCCATCGCCGAGCGGCCGAACGAGTAGGCCCCTCCCGTGTGCGGTAACGCGGGCGACATCTCGGCGATGCTGTAGCACAACCCCAGGTACATCACCGTGATGATGCCGGTAGCGATGAGCAACCCGCCGAAGCCCCCTGCCGCCAGGCCGAAGTTCCACCCGAAGAAGTCGCCCGAGATCACGGCGCCGACGCCGAGCGCCCAGAGCGACCACACGCGGGCATAGCGCCGCAGCCCACGCTGCTCGAAATAGCCGGCCTCGACGTCCTCGTACTCGACCCGGCCGAAGGTGCTTTTGTCCGTCATCTTTTGTTGGTCATCGGGCGAAGGCGCCTGCGTGCGGTGGAAACCGTCGACACGAATAGTACGGATTCTCCGGGATAATAGGACGCCCGGAGCATCAAAGGAAGCGTCCTGCCTCCAGGCCGCCGTAGCCGGTTGCTCCGATACACGGAAACCCTTTTACCCGTTGCATCCTCCTGCGTCGGGCTTTTAATATCGAGGCGGCTCCGTCGATACCCGGTATGATGTGGTCTCGATTATCTCACGGCTTCACCATACCCCATCTCCGTCGTTCGCGGCCATGGCCAAACAATAAACGAGCGGAACGGGTGCCCTGTAACCCGAGGAAGTGTGCCTGTAACCCCGACAACAACGAAGGATGCGCTGCAAAGGCTACACCGCGCGTACGTAGAAAAGCTACCCCAGGAAGTCAACGCAGTCGCCCAGCAGTGGCTGGAAGCCGTCACCGAGGCGTATTTCGATCAGGAATTACTGCACAAGGTGCACCTGGCCGTGCACAGCCTGAGCGGTTCTGCGGCAACCTACAACCTCCCTCGCACCAGCGAGGCCTTTGCCCGGATGGAAGAAATCCTGGAACACATCGCGGAGCGAGGGCATCCGACGCCCGAGGAACGAGAAACGACCGAGGCGTTGCTGGCTACGCTCAAAGTGATGGCCCGGGCGGCGGTACACCACCTCCCCCCTCTGGAGGAAGACACGGCGTCCGACGCTGCACCGGTCGGCCGGGCCGGCCTTCTCGCGCTATATAATGAACCGTGAGCACGACGCGGATAACCGTTGGACCGTCCCATCGATACCGTACCTGCGAAGAGAGGCCCGTTCTCCCTCATCAGAAGGTCGCATAGTTCGTCCTGAAAGTCCGGGTTTCGACTCCGGCGACATTGATTTTTGTTAAGAAATAACCAAGAAAATTCTTCCACTTTAAGGCACTGTGAACAAAAGCCCTTCCAGTCTTCGGGATCCGCAACATATCCAGGGAAGGCCGATACACGACCGCGCGGCTGGCCTGCGAGCCATCGCGGCGGCCTCACCCCCGGAATGCGCTATGCGACGCCTGAACAGGCCCTCGCGGCATCCCATCACCAAAACCAAAGGAGGTACATGCACTGGTCACCGCTTCCGCGCCGTTCCGTCCGGTGCAATGTACCGATACAGCGTCGCGGACGATACGCCCACTGCCTCGTAGATCTCCTCACCGATAACTCTGGATCCTTCATCAGGCGAGCGGAAGCCTACCTCCCGCTCGCGGAGCGCCTCGACTTTTGCGACCAGGTCTTTGAGGCTGCGCCCGAAGCGGTCGAGCCGCCAGACGACCAGGGTGTCCCCGGCGCGCGCGTAGTCGAGCGCTTCCTGCAATCCAGGACGTTCACGCTTGCTACCGGAGATCTGATCGGTGAATACACGATCACAGCCAGCCTGGCGAAGGGCATCGAGTTGGAGATCGAGCTTCTGATCACCGGTGGAGACACGGGCATAACCAACGACCATGTTCAGCGCGTAGACTTGTTTCTCAAAAGCTAATCTACGGCCAAGATACGAGATATAGATTTCAAGAAGGGTATTGAGAAGCAAAAAGGACGAAAAACCCGTCTCTCCTATCACGAGGCGGGTCTTCTCAAACTTGATGCCGCTTTTTACTTTTTGCTGAAAGGTGCTTTGTTGCTTGTGCCGATGCGCGGTGCCTTCACCGGCGGCAGCATGGCTTCGAGCGCGGCCAGTTCGGCCTCGAGGGATTCTGAGGGCGCCTCTACGCTCTGATGCGGCGGCGCGTACTGTTTCTTTTCCGATCCAGATTCGTCCGGCATCTGTGCATTCGTAAAACGGTTCTGCGGGTACGGCGCGAAGATCGATCCTGGGCACGTAGCGGGGCCACCACCGGGGGTGCATGCTCGTCTGAAGCTCTGGTCAACCGCATGCACGCCCCGGCGGCCTGGCCTGCTGCGCCCCGGCTTGCCGGCGCTACCGTTTCACTTCAACAGTACCATGCGGCGCACCTGCACGAACGAACCCGCCTCGATCCGGTAGAGGTAGGTCCCCGAGGGCAGGTGCGAGGCCTCGAAGCGCACCTGGTGCCGCCCTGCCGCCAGCGCCCCGTCGACCAGGTGCGCCACCGCCCGACCCAGCATGTCAAAGACCACCAGGCGCACCGTCGCCGCCTGCGGCAGCGTGAAGGCGATCTCGGTCTCGGGGTTGAACGGGTTGGGGTAGTTCGCCTCCAGCACGAACTGCGATGGCCCCGCCTCGTCCAGCGCGGCCGCCTCTATTGCCGCCGCCTCTGTTGCCGCCGTCTCTGTTGCGATTCTGGCAAGCGCACCGCTGCCGCTACCCAGGATCGGCCCCACCGTGAAGGCCAGGTAGCCCACCGACTCCAGACCGTGCTTCGTCTCGCTGTCCTTCGACTGTTCCTCCTCCACCTTTAGCTCCACGCCGCTCTGCATCAGATTGCGGTAGCGCAGCGTCGCCGTGTCTCCGCCGCTGGTCGTCTGCATCGCCGCCACGAACGCCGGCGCCGCCGTGAAGGCTGCCGCAAAGCCCAGCGCCCGAAAGCCGTCGTTGAAGCGCGAGGCCGCCACGGCGGCTTCGTAGGGCACAGCACCCGTCGTACCGGTGCCGTTCTCCACGGCGATGAAGGCCACCGTCTCGCCGGCTACCGTCGGCGTGCTTTCCTGGCCCTGGAGCCGTACCGCGAAGCGCGTGGCCGTGACGTTCTTCTGGCGCGTGACGGCGGCGGCGCTGCCGTTGCTCGTGGTGATCTGGCTGACGACGACCGGAGCGGACGTGAAGCCGCCCGAGAACGGGACGTTCCTGAAGGAAGAGGAGCCTGTCGTTATCCCGGCCTCGACCGTGCGCCCGTCGTCCAGCGTGTGCACGCCGGCTTCGAGGACGAGGTAGGAGACGGTTTCGTTGCCATGCCGGCCGTCGAGGTAGTCCCACTCGTCGAGCTGAAACTCGAAGCTCATGGCGGTGACGTTGCGCACGCGGAGGGTCAGCGGGTGCGGACCGCCGAAAGAGGCGGGGCCCATGACGACGACGGGCCGGGTGTAGGAGCGGCTGAGCGGGACGCTGTGCCACTGGTCCGCATGGTCCTGGCGTACCGTCAAGCGGCCGGCCTCGCCGATGGTTGCCGCGCCGGTGGCGGGCACCACCTGGACCGTGCGCGTGGCCGAATCCTGATGACCGGCCCAATCCGTGACGCTGTAGCGGACGCTGTAGGTGCCGGGCGTGCCCGTGTCGAGCTCGCTGGCATCGGTCGTGATCCGGTAGGAGAGGTCGCCGTCGCAGGCGTCGGTGGCCGTGGCGCCGGGCTCGATGTAGGGGTCGCCCTGCTGGAGCATCATCGGGTTGTCGCCCAGAAGGGTGATCGCCGGCGGGGTGAAGTCTGCCAGGGTGACGACGACGGTGTCGGCGTCGCTCTGGCCGGTGGGGTCGATGACGGTGAGCGTGATCGGGTGCACGCCGAGGTCGAGGAGGACGGTGGGCGTGGGGCCGGTAGCGGTCTGGGTGCCGCCGAAGCGCCAGGCAAAGGTGAGCACGCCGCCCTCGCGGTCGGTGGAGCCGGAGCCGTCGAGCCGGACGGGGATGCCGCCATCCCCGGGGAAACAATCGATCGTCTGATCCTCGCCCGCGTCGGCCGTGGGCGGTGCGCCGGTAAACAGCAACCGGTTGGGTGACCAAATCGAGCTAGCCACGAACCGAACCCGGTCTTTGAGGGCAGTGTGGATGATCGCCTCGCTTACCTCGGCAGGCGAGGCGTCCGGGTGGCGCTCCAGGTACAGGGCGGCCACGCCGGCCACGTGTGGCGCGGCCATCGACGTGCCCATATGCGTTCTGCTCGCCGTGTTGCTGCCAATCCAGGCCGAGGTGATATCGACGCCCGGTGCGAAGAGGTCGACGCACGGACCCCAGTTCGACCAGTACGCAGCCCCGTCGTAGCGGTCCGTCGCGGCCACGGTGATCGCCTCCGGCGTCGAGGCCGGCGAGATGTTGCAGGCGTTCTGGCCCTCGTTGCCGGCGGCGACGGTGTAGACGACACCCGCGGCGATGGAGGTGGCCACCGCGTCGTTTAGGGCCTGGCTGAATTCCTTGCCGAGGCTCATGTTCGCCACCATCGGGATATTCGGGTTGCTCTGCTTCATGCGCGTCACGTATTCGACACCCGCAATTATCTTACTTGTGGTGCCTATTCCGTGGCAGTCGAGCACGCGCACAGCTTCCAGGTGGACGTTCTTGGCTACGCCGTACTGGTTACCGCCCACCGTACCAGCCACGTGGGTGCCGTGTCCACTGCAGTCCTGCCCATAGCCCACGCCCCCCCCGAGCGGGCCAGCGGAGTCGAAACCGACCGTGGCACGCCCGCCGAAGTCGCTGTGCGAGGTGCGGATCCCCGTGTCGATGATGAAGACCGTCACGCCGGTGCCGTCAGAATGGTAAGTGTAGCGGTCATCGAGCGGCCGATCAGGCTGGTCGATGCGGTCGAGGCCCCAGGAGGGTGGATTCACCTGGTCGGTGAGGGCGTAGACGAGCCGGTCGGGCTCGACGTAGGCCACGTTGGGGTTTTTGCGCAGGGCTTCGACGGCCTCCGGGGAGAGCGTGGCGGAGAAGCCTTTGAGGGCGTGTTCGTAGGTAAAGCGGAGCGTTCCGCGCTGGGCGGCGCTGAGCGAGTGCGCCAGGCTTGCTGCTTTCTGCACCTGATTCTTGAAGACCACGATGTATTGATCCTTCACCTGGGCCAGGAGCGCTTCCGAGGCGGTGGAACGGGGGATAGCAGGATTAACTTGCGCCTGCACGGGTGAGGCGGCCGCCAGCAGGAGAGCCAGCGCCAAACCTGTGAACTGGAGGCTGTGTGCGGAGATAGCCGGTAGGGAGGTCGAAACGGAGGTTTTCATGGTGCCCTTCGTCGATGTTGGTTGGGGTGATCGTCTGGGAAGGAAGGTTCAGAGAGTTCGGGCTGCCTCGTCGGCTTCGGGTCCTCGTCCGGAGCGTCCGTCGCTGACGAAGCTCCTGTTGTGTTTGTGATGGAGGTCGACCGATTGACGGCCCTGGTGCAAAGGCGCCGTCGCTACTTCAGGAGCACCATGCGGCGCACCTGCACGAACGAACCCGCCTCGATCCGGTAGAGGTAGGTCCCCGAGGGCAGGTGCGAGGCCTCGAAGCGCACCTGGTGCCGCCTCGCCGCCAGCGCCCCGTCGACCAGGTGGGCCACCGCCCGACCCAGCATGTCAAAGACCACCAGGCGCACCGTCGCCGCCTGCGGCAGCGTGAAGGCGATCTCGGTCTCGGGGTTGAACGGGTTGGGGTAGTTGCCCTCCAGCACATACGTCTCGGGCACGGCTGCTGTCGAGGCCATCGCTTCGGCCTGGGCCTCGAGCGCCTGCGTTGCCGTTGCCTGCACCGACGCCTGGGCGGGCTGCGCCGCCAGCAGTACGAGCAGCACGGCGGCGCCGAGGCGGCCTGCCGTCCACCAGGCCAGGCGATTGGACGGCATGATCTGTGGGTGTCGGTAGATAGCGTTCATGGCTCTCTCAGGTTGGGCTCGGAGGGCGCTGCCGGGCACTACTACCGCCGCTGGCCGCCTCCGAAGATGGACGGGTGTGTGAACGGTGGTCAAACTCGGGCACCGAGGGGCTGCGGCACTACCACAATGTTTCCTTTCTGTTGAACGTATCGGACAAAACACCCCGAAACGTCCCGTTTCGCCGGTGTGCCCCGCTCCGTTTCGTCGAGATGTGCCCCGGATGTCATCCGGACGAGCCGCTCTCCTTCTTGTCATCCCGACGAGTGCAGCGAGGAAGGATCTCCCCCGTCGCGATAGACTCAACGGTGGGAGATCCCTCGTCGCTATCGCTCCTCGGCAGGACAAAGGCGGGGGAGAAAGAATCTCTCGGGCTCAGGCGTATGCCGAGGGCGCGCAGTCGAAGTGCTCGCGGAAGCTGCGGTTGAAGTAGGAGAGGCTGTTGAATCCCACCGCGTAGGCCACCTCCGAGACCGTACCCGCCCGCTCGGCCAACAGCTGCGCGGCGCGCTCGACGCGCACCCGCCGGATGAACTGCGACGGCGTCTCGTCCTGCTCCTCGCGCAGCCGTCGGTAGAGTTGCTTGTAGCTGAGCGCGGCCTCGTCGGCGAGCACCTCCGGGTTGAACTCCGGCTCGCCCAGGTGGGTCTCGACGATCTCGCGCAGGCGCTGCTCGAACGGCGAACGAGCGGGCGTGGCCGCTTCGAGCACCGGGCGCTCGCCGCTGAAACGCGCGCGCAAGTGCTGCCGCGAGGCGATAAGCCCCGCCACACGCGCGCGCAGCACCTCCGCCTCGAACGGCTTCGTCACGTAGTCGTCGGCGCCGGTGCCCAGCCCCGCGACCTCACCGTCGGCGTCGGCCCGGGCGGTGAGCAGGATCACCGGGATGCAGTCGGTCGAGGCGTCCTCCTTGAGCGCACGGCTCAGCGCGAAGCCGTCCATCTTTGGCATCATCACGTCGCTGATGATGAGGTCGGGCAGGGCGGCCTTGGCCACCGCGAGGCCGTCGGCGCCGTCGGGGGCCTCGCGGACGCGGTAGGCGGGTTCGAGGATGGAGCGGACGAAGGCGCGCACGTCGGCGTTGTCGTCGACGATGAGGACCGTCGTGCGGTCTTCCCCTTCCTCCTCGTCGGGGACGACCGGGCGACCGTCCCCGGAGGGGTCGAAGGAATGATCATCATGAACATCCTCGCCCAGACTCCTGCGCGGGGATACCTGCTCATTCGGCCCGGCCCGGTCGTTGCCCACTGCCCCCACCCGGACCGCCGCCTCCGGGGCCAGCGGTAGACGCACCGTGAAGGTGCTGCCCGCCCCCGGCGTGCTCTCGACAGTAATAGAGCCACCGTGCAACTCGACGATCTCCTTCGCCAGGGCCAGGCCGATGCCCGTGCCTTCGTGCGTGCGTGTGGCCGAGTCGTCGGCCTGGAAGAACCGCTCGAACAGGAGCGGCAGCTGCTCCGGCGCGATGCCGCAGCCGGTGTCGCGCACGGCGATCTCGGCCTCCCGCACGACGCGACGCAGCACGACCTCGACGGCACCGCCGGGCTCGGTAAACTTGAAGGCGTTCGAGAGCAGGTTCAGGAACACCTTCTCGAATTGTTCCGCGTCGAGTGCTGCCGCGACGGGCGTCTCCGGCACGGTGCAGCCCAGGCGAAGACCCTGCCGCTCGGCCAGGGGGGCAAAGGCCCGCACGGCGTGGGTCAAGAGGGTGCTCAGATCCTGCACCTCGGCCTCGAGCGTGAGTTGCCCGGCTTCGGCCTTGGCCAGGTCGAGGATCTGGTTGATCAGGCGCAGCAGGCGCTGCCCGTTGCGCAGCATCATCCGGTGCGCCTCCTGGAGCGGTTCGGCGGTAGGGCCGTAGCTGCCTGTGAGTGCGCTCTTGAGTGGGCCGAGGATGAGCGTCAGCGGCGTGCGGAACTCGTGCGTGATGTTGGCGAAGAAGCGGCTCTTGGCTGCGTCCAACGCCCGTAGCTGCTCGGCCTGCGCTTCCGTCTTGGCCTTCTCGGCGCGCAACTCCCTGGTGCGTTTGTCGACGAGGGCTTCGAGCGCCTGCTGCCGCTGCCGCAATTGCCGGGTGCGCGCGCGGTAGCCCGCCCAACCCAGGAGCAGCAGGGCGAGGCCGCAGAGCGCATAGAACCACGCGGTCTCGTAGAAGTAGGGTGCCACGGTGAGCGTCATCACCGCATCGTCCTCGCTCCAGAGGCCGTCCTTGTTCATGGCGCGCACGCGGAAGGTGTAACTCCCCGGCGGCACGCCCGTGTAGAAAGCTCTCCGCTGGCTGACCTCGCGCCAGGTGCGGTCGTAGCCCTCGAGCCGATAGCGAAAGCGCATCTGCTCCGGCGCCAGGAAGCTCAGGCCGGTATAGGCGACCTCGAAGTCCCGCTGCGTGGCCGAGAGCCGGGCCGGACCGTCGTGCGGCAGGAACGTCGTGTCTCCGGCTACGACCCCTTCGATGACGATCGGCGGGGGCACCGTATGGGCGGCGATGCGGCGCGGGTCGACCATGACGACGCCGTCCTGGGTGGGAAAGTAGAGCCGCCCGTCGCGGGCCTTCAGGCCGGGCAGGTGCCCGCCGCCGTTGGCCTCGCGGTTGCGCATGCCGTCGCGCTCGTCGTAGAAGACCGAGCGGACGCGGTCGATCTCGCCCTGGGCCAGGGCGTTGAGTTCGGCGCGGCGGACCCAGAACAGACCGCGGTTGGTGCTCATCCAGAGGCGTGCGTCGTCGTCTTCGACGATAGCGTGGATGACGTCGTCGTAGAGGCCATGGCGGACGCCGTAGACGGTGATGCGAGCCTCGGAGAGATCGGAGGCTCCGCGCAGATCGACGCGGTTGAGGCCGCGGCCGTAGGTGCCTACCCACAGGATGCCGTCCTCATCCTCGTGAAAGCCGCGGACGTGGTTGTCGGAGAGACCGTCGGTGGTGGTGAGCTGCTCAAAGCGGCCGCCGCGGTAGCGGACGAAGCCGCCGCCGACGGTAAGGAACCAGAGCGTGCCGTCCTGCCCCTCGTGGATCGTAGAAACCCGTTCGGACGGGAAGCCGGCTTCGGTGTCGTAATGCGTCCAACGCCCGCCCTGCAGAAGGCAGACGCCGCCTTCATGGGCACTATACCAGCGTCTCCCCTGGCGATCCTGGTGGATCACGGCGTGGAAGCTGGACAGCCCTGCTTTACATGCGTGAGGTACGGCGAGCACGTCCGTCGGATCGAGCCAGGACAGGTAGCTCGAATCCAGATGGCGGAAGAGGATGCCGTTCTGAACACGGTAGGCCGTGTTATCTACCAGGTGCTTGGCCCAGAGCATGCCGGTAGAGTCTTCGGCCACGGCGGAGAAATTCCCGGGAAATCCTGCATCACTCACCACCAGCGTCGTCAAGGCCGCCGGTCTGAAGCGGTGCAGCCCATGTTGGCCGGTGACAATCCAGAAGCTCCCTTCGTGGTCCTCCTCGTACCCGAGGACGGGGCTCGGCGTGATGTACAGGTGCTGGTCATCGTGGTACACGTGATGCTCGTCTTCGATGCGCCACGGGAAAGGCGGCGATGGAAGGGCGGCCATGGAGCCGGGGATGCGCTCCGCCTCCACAGGCTCGATGCGACCATCGGCGTAAACGAACGTATCTGTAGAGGGCGGCGGCGCGCGGAGCCAGAGCCTCCCTTCCTCGTCTTCGCCGACCACACGGGCTCGGTTCCAGTATCCGGAGAAAACCCCTGAGCTGGTGAACCGCCCGTCCTTCAGCCGAAAGAGCGATTTCGGCTCGACCTGGAAACCCCAGAGCGCTCCGTCGCGCCCCACGTACAGGTCGAAGATGCGGTTCGAGCGCAGCCCCTGGGTGTTCCCCACGTTGAACGTGGTGAAGCGCACGCCGTCGAAGCGCACGAGCCCGTCCCACGTGGCGATCCAGAGATACCCATCGCGCGTCTGGACGACGTCGTTGAGGTTGTTGACCGGCAGGCCATCCACCACGGTCCACTGCTCCTGGACGTAGGGCATCGCCTCGGCTCGCGTCGCGAGCGCAGGAGCACTGATCGGTTGCCCTTGTGCCAGGCGCCCGGACGCGACCACCGCGAAGAGCAGCAGGATACCAGCGGTATGGCATGGCGTTCTCATAGACGCTCCCGCAAGTGATGCGCAAAGACCGCACGCGGCACGACCGCTGAAATCCCGGCGCCTGCCTGTTGTTCGGCGTGAATCGATAAAGATAAGGAGGGAACTCGAAATCGTTATCTTCTTCGCGACCCATCACAGCGAGAAGGTGAAGCTGCGCGACGCCGGCCCGCACTTGCTCGGCATCTACCGACGTCATGAGCACGTTGAGTTCCGCATGATGGCCCTCGCCGCGCTGCATGCCATCGGCGACGAGGACGCCATGCAACAACGCAACCGGTTCGTGCGGGAAGAGCCGTCGGACCGCGTACGGCACGTCAGGTTTTGGGCGTGTACTATGAAACCCGGCAACCCTGTTCTTTGACTTCATAAACCCCCTCCAGGAAGAGCCCGGCGCCGACGCGTCGGGCTCTTTTTGTGAGAGCCCCTGCCAGCGCCCGTGTAGACGGAAGGATTTTAGTCGCGCACATGCCGCATCAATTCCAAGGCCACCGGGTTGTTTGCATCGTGTGCCAGCGCGGCGTTCAAGCTTTCTTCTGCTTGATCCGATCGGCCTGCCCGGATGAAGACCTGGCCTCGGTAGGCATACAGGTCGGAGATGTATTGAGGATCCTCTGAATCCTTGTGGATTTCCAGCGCCAGGTCGAAAACGCCGAGGGCTTCTTCAACCTTTCCTTCTTGCGCAAAGGCGATGCCGGCCCGGTAAAAGCTAAAGGTGTAATCGTCGCGATGATGCTCCCACAGGTCGCGAACCCGTTGGCGGGCCGCTTCGAATCCCGCCTCAGCCGTCGTCTGGCGGATGACCGTGTCGATGCCATTGTCTCGCCAGGGAAAGATCGTATTTAAGGCATTGTAGTGACGCGCCCCGAAGCTGATGTCGATGCGGATCTCGTCATCCACAATCGCATCCCAGAAATCGTTGTCATAAATGAGGTTGTATTCTTTACGATTGACCGTGAGTTCGCCATCCAGAACGATGCGTTTATGTTGCCACTGATCCTCTCCGTCCAAGGTGATCACGCGTACGGGAATCTGCACTTCTTTCGTCACATCGCGCATCGTCAGCAATCCGCTCAGCAGGAATCCATTGCCCCGCTTTTCAAACCGGGTGCTTTGAAAAAGGATATAGGGATGGTTTTCGGCATCAAAGAACTCGTTCATCAAGATACCGTCTCTTCCTTCCGTGCCGGTATCGATCGACTTGACCTCAATGGTCGCGGTAAAGGTAGTTTGTTCGATGTCCTCCGGGACCAGAAAGGCGGCGGCGCGGTATTGCTCAAAGGTGCCGCGTACACGGCCGAACCCGATGTGGCGCGCGGTGAAATCCAACAGCGAATGCTGCCTGTCTACGGTGTACAAGCCACCGTTTGCGGACTGATTTTGGGCTTGCAGGTTGACGGCAGGGACGATGCACAACAGTACCGTCACAAAAGAAACGACGTGCCTCATGGTATCCTCCGGTTTGTAGCAATAGGGTTTCGAGGTCCCAGTATGGAGGATGTGAACCCGGTAAATCGTCAATCCGTGAAAGGATTAACAGGTTTTCCCGGCGCGATACGTAAAAATCCGCTGAAGCACCTATCCGAAAACCCTCTTTCACGTCATCCCCAGCGACCGAAGGGCGTCGAGGGATTTTTCTAGAACGCATCGTTTGAGCCAAACGAAGATGTTTCCATAGAGGAAGTTCCTCTATAAGGGCAACGGTTGTACTAAACCCTGGTGCGCGCTTTGCGATAGGCCGTAGGGGTCATGCCCGTCATCTTTTTGAACTGGATGTTGAACGAGACCTTGTTGTTGAACCCTACTTCATAGGCGATTTGCAGCATCGTTTTATGGTGCGCATCAGGCGCTTCCAGGATTCGCTTTGCTGCCTCGACACGATATGCGTTTATGAACGTGAGAAAGGATTGGTTAAACTGTTCGTTGATGACCTGGGAGAGATGGTTCGGGTGTAGCGCCAACGTATCGGCTACGTCGGCAAGCTTCAGGTTTTGCTCAAGATACGGTTTCTCCCTGTCCATATAGCGCAAAAGGGCTGTGGTGTATTTTTGCGCATCATCAGGGCTGAGCGAAGACGATTCGTACTTTTTATTCGACGTGCGCCCATCGACAGCCCCGTAATACACTTCGGGCTGCCGCATCGCGACGAAGCCGATCGCGTAGATGAAGATCGTCATGGGAACGATGTACACATAATCGAACGAATAGTAATAGTAATGCATGACGAGGTAGAGCAACCGTTGAAAGAGAAAAGAAACCAACAGCACCAGCCCGAACCCTAGCGTGAGCTTTCGTAACCAACGCAAATTGATCTGATGGAGGCGTGATCGGGTTTGTTGGAGCGCGTGGTGCCGCCTGATGGACCAGGCCACGTACCCCATCACATGCACAAATTGAATAAAGAAAAAAACATTGCTGATGAGAAATCGCGAAGCGAGTTCCGGCTTATCGTAGCGCATCGTGTTAAGCCAGAGGTTGATGGCTTCGATTTTGGCTTTCGTCCCTAATAAAAGGACAGGGTCATAGAGAGTGACGAGCGCAAAGGGTAGAAAATGGAAGAGGTGAATGCGTTTGAATGAAAAGGAGGGGTCGATAACCTTGACGGTGTAAAAATAGAACAAGGGTCCAAACAAAAAGAGCGACCCATGATCGGCGCCGAAGAAGTGGGGAAAGGTGGCATAGAAGTTTAGAAAGATCGAGATGCTTTGCAGGTGATGCCAGACCAGCAGCAGAATCAACAGCGAGAGTAAACGGTTGGCCGTGCGATTTCCTTTCGTGTTGATCCACAGGATGAGGCTCAGCAGGACGCCGTGGACGATGCCCAAGATGACAATGACGGCAAACGGAAAACGAGGCATAGGTAGTGTCCCGATATGACGGCAGCGAGGCCCGGCAAACTACGTAGCCTCCCCACCTCCGGCAAGCCCAAATCCGAACGCCTATACCGCCTGCGGGAGGGTCACGACAAACGTGGCGCCTTCCCCGTTTCTTGATCTCGTGCGCGACGCCGGCCGTGAGCCGGCCCAGCGACGCCATTTTCTCGGCATGGATGAGCCGGGTCTGCGTATCCTGGAGGCTCCGGTGGGCCCGCGCCAGCGCCTGGTGGGCGTGATGCTTGAGGCGATAGCGCCCGTAGACAAGGGCGGCGCTGAGCGCCAGCAGCAAGACGCCCCCGACGAGGACGCCGAGCCAGAGCCGCTGGATCTGCCGCGCCCGCTGGAGTAGTTCGATCCGTTGCTGCTGCTCACTCGTCTGATACTTCGTCTGCAACTCGGCCACGACGGCCTGGCTTTCGGCATTGAACAGGGAGTCGTGCGCCGCCTTGAAGGCTCTGAACGCGCCGAGGGCTTCGTCGTACCGCCCCAGGCGTTCGAAGACGAGAGCCCGTTCCTCATAGCCTGTACGAATCAGCGGCAGGGCTTCGATAGCTTCGGCCATTGTGAGGGCTTCTTGCGTGGTAGTCAAAGCCTGTTCATAGGCTTTCCGGGCGCGATAGGTCTTGCCGATATTCTGTTTACAGCATGCTTGATATCTCACGATCATGCATGACGTAAAACGCACCCGTATTCCCTAACCGCGTACCATTCAGCCGGCATCCTGGTCGATGTGCTCGGGCAATGCAGCCATACGGTACGAACGCGTCATAGATACGTGAACGGGTCCTCGGCAGGAATGTGCAGGACGGCGACGCCCGGCACCCGGGGACGCAGCCATTCGACGAGCCACGCCATGCCGGGCTCCTCACTCAACGCATGCCCGACGACGATCAAGCCCTTCTTCAAACCCGCCTGGTTCGCATCGCGAACGTATTCCGTGGTTTCCCACTCCCGCACCTCTCCGCAGACCAGCACGTCTACATCGTCACGCCCGAGGAACTCGATCTGTCTTTGCCCGCCCCAGGCGCCGAGCAGCAGCCCGACGCGCGCGCACGGCATGGTCGGATCGCCTATCGTCCGCACCGTGCGGGTGCCGAACTTGTCCTTGAAAAAGCCGGCGAGGCCGGCGAGCGGCGTCGGCGAAATCACGCACAGGTTTAGCTCTTCAGGCCGCGCGTAGCCCTCCCAGCCGAGCATCTTCAACGCCCCCATCGTGATGCCGTCGGGACGATGCAGGTGCCAGTAGTCGTGGAAACGCCAGACGACCATGTTATGCTGGTCCAGCAGCCGGCGCTTGGCCTGGTAGACGGGATCGCCCTGGAGCCAGTCTACCTGATCGAGGTGGTTGTAGAAGGTCGGCTCGTGGCTGATGACCAGGTTGGCCCCCTGCTCGGCCGCCCGCTGGATCACGGCCGACGTCGCCAGAAACGTTGTGGCAATGCCGGTGACTTCTTGCGAAGGATCGCCGGCCTTGACGGTATCGACGGAGTTGGGCTGGGGCGCCCCCGGGATGGCCGCAATGATGAGATCAAGGACGTCCTGCACGGTCATGGCTCGCGCAGGCTGAACAGGTGCAGCGGCCGGCTCGGGCCGCAGGGCATACGCGCCCAGGGCCGCCGTCAGGGTCGCCATAAAGTCACGTCGGTTGGGAGTGGGCATAGCGATTTCTTCGTTGCCGTGATCGATAGATGCCGGGTGACGTGCGCCGTTGCCTCAGCTGGGACCACAACGCCTCGGTTACAAGATAGACCTCCCTGGAGACAACCGTAGGCAACGCCGGCTTTTCATGGTACCTCAAAAAGCAGACAAAAACATCCGGGGCTGCGCTTCGGGTTTGGACGGGTTCCGTGGCGTATCTTGATGCATGAAGCAAGCAACCCGTACGCCGTCATGACCCTGGAGATTTGCACCGCATCGGTCGAGGACTGCATGGCCGCCGAGGCAGGCGGGGCGGATCGCGTCGAGTTGAACGCCGCGCTGGCGCTGGGGGGGTTGACGCCGTCGCTCGGGACGCTGATCGAAGCGAAAGCCGTGCTGACGATCCCGATCCTCGTCATGATCCGGCCCCGGCCCGGCGGGTTCTGCTACAGCGGTCCCGACTTCAGCGTAATGCAGCGCGACGTGGACCTGGCCCTGCAACACGGCGCCGAAGGAATCGCCTTCGGCGTGCTTCATGCCGACGGTACACTGGATGCCCCCCGGTGCCGGCACCTCATCCGGCAGGCCGAAGGACGCGCGGTCGTCTTTCACCGCGCCTTCGACGTAGTACCGGATCCCCAGGCCACGCTGGAGCACCTGATTGACCTGGGCGTGAGGCGCGTGCTGACGTCCGGCCAGGAAGCGAGCGCTTACGACGGTGCCGCGAACATCGCACGCTATAGGGAACAGGCCGCCGGCCGCATCGAGATCCTGCCCGGTGGCGGCATCAACCGCTTCACCCTCGCCGACGTCCTGGCCCGCACCGGCTGCGACCAGGTCCATGCGTCGCTGACGACAACGCAAACCGAAGCGTCTACGCAAGCCCGCCCGCAGGTTGCTTTCGGCGGCGCGTTCAGGCCGCCTGAAGACCGTTTCTCCACGACCGACACCGAAGCCGTAGCCGACCTGCGGCGGCGGCTCGACCGGTATGCCCGCTAGCTGCTCCGCAATACCATGAAACCCGCGAAAACGACCGGAATTCTCATCGCCCTGGCCGGCGTCTTGCTCGCCCTCACCGCCCTGGCCGCCCGGACGCTTCCGTCCACGCCGCCGGTCACGCCGCCGCCGCCGCTGCTGCCGATCCCGACGGCCCGCCAGCTCGCCTGGCAGCAGGCCGAGATGGCCCTCTTCCTGCACTTCGGCGTCAACACGTTCACCGACCGCGAATGGGGCGACGGCACCGAAAACCCGCACATCTTCAACCCCACAGCCCTCGACGTCCGGCAATGGGTGCGTGTTGCCCGCGAGACCGGCTTCAAAACGGTCATCCTCACCGCCAAGCACCACGACGGGTTCTGCCTCTGGCCGAGCGCCTACACCAACCATTCGGTCCAGAGCAGCCCGTGGCAGGACGGGCGCGGCGACATCGTGCGCGCCCTGGCCGACGCGTGCCGGGATGCCGGGATCAAGCTGGGCCTCTACCTCTCCCCCTGGGACCAGCACGAGCCGACGTACGGCGACGACACGGCCTACAACCAGTTCTACCTCGCCCAGCTGCGCGAACTGCTCACCCGATACGGCCCGCTGGCCGAGGTATGGTTCGACGGCGCCAAAGGCGAGAACGCAAAGGACATGGAATACGACTTCGACGCGTACCGGGCGCTGGTGCGCCAGCTCCAGCCGCAGGCCGTCATGTTCTCCGATGAAGGCCCGGACGTGCGCTGGATCGGCAACGAGCACGGCTTCGCCGGAGAAACCAACTGGTCGACGATGGATCGGTCCAGGGTCAGCATCGGCCAGCACGGCATCGGCGGCTATCTCAACACCGGCGAAGCCGGCACGCCGGACTGGGTGCCCGGCGAGTGCGACGTGTCGATCCGCCGGGGCTGGTTCTGGCACCCGGACCAGGAACCCAAGCCGCTCGACGACCTCATGGAGATCTACTTCAAGTCGGTCGGGCGCAACTGCGTGCTCCTCCTGAACGTGCCGCCCGACGACCGGGGCCTGCTGCCCGAGGCCGACGTCGAACGCCTTTATGCCTTCAAGGCCGCGCTGGACGCCATCTTCGCCATCGATCTGGCCCTGAACAAACGCGCTACCGCCAGCACCGTACGCGGCGACGCCCCGGACTACGGCGCCGACCGCGTGCTCGACCACGACCTCACAACCTACTGGGCCACCGATGACGACGTGACGACGGGCACGCTGGAGATAGACCTCGGCGCCCCCACGACGTTCAACGTCGTGCGCCTTCAGGAGCCCATCGCCCTGGGCCAGCGCATAGCCGCCTACCGCATCGAGGCCTGGGACGGCCGGGCCTGGGCGCCCGTCAGCCGGGGCACAACCATCGGCCACAAAAAGCTGGATCGGTTCGAGGCCGTGACGGCGCAACGCATACGCCTCGTCGTCGAAGCGTCCCGCGCCTGCCCCCTGATCGCCGAATTCGGGGTGCACCTTGATCCCCGGGTCCACGGTGAGTAACTAGAGGAAGGTATGCTGGACAACATAGCTCCTGAGACGGGGTATGGGCATACGGGGTGTGGGCGGTTTTTCGATAATAGCGGATGGAGAATTGCCGGCGGATTCCACCCATGTACCCCCATACGATGCCTTTTGTTAGCTACTCCGGCACGCCTCTGCAAGTGTTTATTTTCACTTTTAAACGCGACGCCCACGCCATGAAACCGCACGCCCTCCTGGCCACGTTGCTGCTGGCAGCGATCCTGGCAACCGATACCGCCCATGCACAACAAGACAGCGCCCGGCAAGCCGGCTGGCGCGACCTTTTCAACGGCCGCGACCTGTCCGGCTGGGCACAGCTCAACGGCGAAGCCCGCTACACCGTCGAGGACGGCGCCATCGTCGGCACGACGGTGCCCGGCACCCCGAACAGCTTTCTCGCGACGGAGCAGCACTACGGCGACTTCGTGCTCGAACTGGAGGTGATGGTGGATCCGGCGCTCAACTCGGGCATCCAGGTCCGCAGCAACAGCCTGCCCGACTATATGAACGGCCGGGTGCACGGCTACCAGATCGAGATCGACCCGGCGCTGCGCGCCTGGAGCGGCGGCATCTATGACGAGGCGCGGCGGGGCTGGCTCTATCCCATGGAGTTGAACGAGGCCTGCCGCACGGCCTTCCAGAACGGCCTGTGGAACCGCTATACCGTCGAAGCCATCGGCCCTTCCCTCCGCACCTGGGTCAACGGCGTGCCCTGCGCCGACCTGGTGGACGACATGACGTTGAACGGCTTCATCGCGCTGCAAGTCCACAGCATTGACGGCGAAGCCATGGCCGGGAAGCACATCCGCTGGCGCAACATACGCATCAAGACCGACGCCCTGACGCCGCGCCCCTGGACCGACATCCCGGTGGTCAACCTGATCCCCAACATCCTGTCGCCGCAGGAACAGGCCCAGGGATGGAAACTGCTGTTCGACGGCAACACGACGAGCGGCTGGCGCGGTGCTCACAAAGACGCCTTCCCGGCCGGCGGGTGGAAGGTGGAGGGCGGCGCCCTGGTCGTAGAAGCGTCCGGCGGCGGCGAGTCGCAGGGCGGCGGCGGCGACATCGTCACGGTGGACGAATACGGCACCTTCGAACTGAGCCTCGACTTCATGCTCACCGAGGGCGCCAACAGCGGCATCAAGTATTTCATCACCGAGGGGTATGATTCCGGCGGCTCGGCCATCGGGCTCGAATACCAGTTGCTCGACGACCAGCGGCATCCGGACGCCATGGAGGGAGCCGCCGGCAACCGGACCCTCGGGTCGCTCTACGACCTCATCCCGGCCCATGCCAACAAGATCGTGAACCCGCCCGGCCAGTGGAACCACGCCCGCCTCGTCGTCGAAGGCGTCCGCATAGACGAATGGCTCAACCGCAACAGCACAGACAAAGACGTGTTTCGCGGCGCGCACGTCGAACACTGGCTCAACCAGCGCAAGGTGCTCGAATACGAACGCGGCACCCCGGCTTTCGACGCCCTGGTGGCGCGGAGCAAATACGTCGACTGGGAGGGGTTCGGCCGCTGGCAGGCCGGCCATATCCTCCTGCAAGACCACGGCAATGAAGTACATTTTCGCAGCATCAAGATCCGCGAACTGCCCGCCACGGCGACGCACGCCGGCCGGCCCGGCGTCTCCCTGTTCAACGGCAAGGACCTGACCGGGTGGATTGTCCCCGAAGGCGACAACGGCCACTGGAAAGTCGTCGACGGCGTGATCGATTACGATGCCCTGAGCGAAGCCGAAGGCGCAAAAGACCTCTGGACGGAGGCGGAATACGGCGACTTCGAACTGACGATGGACTGGCGCATCAAGGAATACTCGGGGCTGTATGCGATGCCCAACGTCCTGCCCAGCGGCCTCGACGAGACCGACGCCGACGGTACCGTCATCACCGTAGAGCGCCCCAACGCCGACTCCGGCGTGTACCTGCGCGGCTCGTCCAAATCCCAGGTCAACATCTGGGGCTGGCCCATCGGCTCCGGCGAGGTGTACGGCTACCGCACCGATGCCGGCATGCCGCCCGCCGTGCGCGCCGGCGTCACTCCTCGCCTCAACGCAGACAACCCGGTCGGCGAGTGGAACACCTTCGTCATCACCCTGCGCGGCGACCGGCTGACGGTGGAGCTAAACGGTCAGGTCGTCATTGAGGACGCCGAGCTCCCCGGCGTGCCCGAGCGCGGCCGGATTGCGCTCCAGCACCACGGCCACGGTAAGCCGAACCCCGCCTCCAGCCTGGTCCAGTTCCGCAATATTTTCATCAGGGCGCTGTAAAACGGACTTGGGTATAGCGCGGCGTGCCCGTGTACTGAATGGCGTTGTTGTAGTGCTCACGCTAACCCAGATACGCCATGAAACGCTTTGCAAATATCCCGCACGCCGTCACCCTGCTGTTCCTCCCGATCCTGCTGCTAACCGGGTGCGACAGTAACAGCCCCGACTCCGACGAGAACGATCTAGAGGGCGGCGTCCTTGCTACCTTCCGCGTCGAAGGCGAGTTGTTCCACGTGTGGCTGACCAACACGCAGGCCATCCAGCAAGTCCTGGACCTCAAGAACGGGACGAGTGAGGCCAACATCCCCAACGGCCCGCTGGTGGCCGGCCCCGGCGCCGGCGACCACAACACCCCCTGGAGCTGGCACCTGGACCCGGCCCAGACCACCCTGGCCGAAGTGACCATCGAAGTGTGCAGCGGCACGCCCTCGTACCTGGAAGCCAACGTGGACGAGTGGGTCAACGTCGTCGGCCAGTACTGCCCCTGGAGCGCCGAACTGGTCGAGGTGCAAGACTTCCGATAAGTCAAGCTGTTTGGATCTCTCGCACAGGTCGCTCCTACGGAGCTTTTCTTCCAGGGGTAGCATTAACTACAAACAGGTTGGCTCCTACGGAGCCGGCTTTAGCCCCAGAGGGGCGATCTGTTTGTAGTACGCCTGCTTTACAGGATCAAGCCCCGGAGGGGCGACCTGTTGAATGAGGCTTTGCCAACGAGCTTAGCTCAACCCTCCGGCTCAAAAACACGCAAGTCGCTGCTGTTCCGCACGACGTCGCGGATC
>Ga0302046_10001105_pt1 | contig 25555 bp, 20 predicted proteins | sample RVTome_11_FD_200261 | JGI IMG/M metagenome (GOLD analysis project Ga0302046, IMG submission 200261) | Soil microbial communities from uranium-contaminated site in the Upper Colorado River Basin, Wyoming, United States - RVT147D111 (version 2) ... | reverse complement strand
TCGCCCCGGGCCGCGCCTGATTACGCGGGACGGTACCTCGCTCTACGGGATGGCGCGTACCATCTACTTCGGCTCCCGGCTGCGTTTCTAACGCCTCTCGCGTTCACCCTTTTCTCCGAAAATGATATCCGATATCGCCATGAAGAATAGACACTTGCATGTTTTTCTGATCGGGCTGCTGGTGGCAATGCTCGGAGGGCCCGTGTATGCCCAGAAAAACAACACCCCATCGAAGTTGCTGAACTTCAACCGTTCGACGCCGGCGCGCGACGGGTCGGGCTATCTGGTAGCCGGGGACTTCTGGAGCACCGTGCATCCGGTCAACGCGGAGATCCCCAACCTGCTGCGCAGCCAGTTTGCCGGCATCGGCCTGAACTACGTCATGATGTTGGGATCCACCGGAAACTGGCAGGAGCCCATCGGATCCTGGCCCTCCGGGTATCCCTACACCAACACCTTTCGCAACTCGCCGCTGTTCTTTTTCTCGGTCTTTGACGCCGACGGGTGGGCCGGATACGCCCCCGGCAACCGCTTGCGCGACCTGGACCAGACGACCGACGCCAGAGGGGCGGGGGGCACCAGCCGGTTCATGTTTCCCGCCTACGGACCGGACGTGGTAGGCGCCGGCGACCCGGCGCGCGACTACCGGCGCCCGGCGCGCTTCACCGACGAGAGCCGAACGCACATGATTTACGAAGCCGGGTGGCCTACCACCGCCGGCATCGATTTCAAGATCCGCGCCCACCAGTATTCGTCCAACGAGCAGAACCTCAACGACTTCGTCGCCATCGAGGTGACGCTGACCAACACCGGCGTGGTGGACAGCAACGCCGACGGCACGCCGGAGGCTACCGACAACGTCGTCGACGGGATCGCCTCGACGGTCACGGGCGACGTCGCGCCCAGCATCCAGATCAGCACCGCCGGTGACCGCGGGTGCAACTGCATCGCCGCCGGCCGCACCTTCGGCTACGTAGGGGCCCCGGACGAGACCGGAGCGCCCTACGACATGTTTGTCTGGTACGCCAACGTGGCGCCGACGACGACGACGAACCGCGCCACCCCGCCGGCGGGTCAGCGTTCTTTCGGCATCGACAACACCAACCAGCGCCTCGGCTACAGCGACATCTGGAATACCTGGGTCTTCATGGGTGTGCGGCAGGGTTCGCTTGAGGATGGGCTGACGGCCAACTCTCCGGACAAGCCGACCGTCTTCGGGACGCACTCCGTTGGGGAAGGCAGCCGGCGGGGATGGTATAACTCCGTTCACTGGCAGCTTGGCCTCGCCAACCGGAACGCCTCGGACATCAGCTTCCGCAACGCGACGGCGACGTGGTACCAGGACTACGGCAAGCTCTCGAACGGGGGCGACGTCCTGCCCAGCCTGGCGCCCAACCCGGCGCTCTTCTCCGGCGGTACGCCCGACGACATCAGCACGTTCGTCGTGGGCAACCCGAATGCACGCCCCAACGGCGACTTCAAGTACGCGCACACGGACATCGGCGTCGGGCCGGCTATCGAGCAGCCGATCTGGGAGCCGGCCTGGAACCCCGGCGCCGCCAGCGGCGACTTCTACGGCGGGGGGATGGGCTTCTCCAAAGAGTACACCTTCGGGCAGGCGCCCCAGCACAGCACCGGCCCCTTCTCGCTCGCAGTGGGTGAGTCGATGACGATGGTATTCGTCCATGGAGCCGGCTTCCGGCTCGAAGGAGCCGCGGATGCGGTGGAGGCGGCCCGGTGGGCGTGGGAGCGCGGCTGGGACATCAGCGCCGACATGCCGACGCCGGCAGCGCCGGAGATGGTGCCCCTGAGCACGGATCAAGGCTCTGCGCTGATCCGCTGGACCGACGTTTCCGGCATCACCCCGGTCGACGGCTACAAAATCTGGCGGGCTTCTCAGTACCAGCGCACCAACTACCTCGACGCCGGCCTGCGCCTGATGGACAACTACCACCACTTGCACGAACCGGGCGGGGATCCTTTTGCCGCTGCCTTCCTGGATCCCGTCAACCCCAACTTCGACGTGGGTGACCCGGATGTGTACTTCCAGGGTGACATCCAGGGCTCTTACCAACCGGCCGAATGGGGCACGTATGAACTCATCGCCCGCATTCCGGTGAGTGAGGTAAGCCAGTACCAGGACGCGACGGGCGGGTATGATTTTGCCTTCGAGGATACGCAGGTCATCACCGGCTTCACGTACTGGTACTACGTCTCCGCCTACCGCGAAGGCTCCTTTACCGGGCCGGAAGGGCCGGTGACCGTCAACCACATCGAGTCGGCTAACCTGAACCGGAACGGCAGGAACTCGCCCGATGCCGCCTCCGGCGAGATCGGTATGGAAAGCCAGTGGGCCGGCACCTATCCCTACGCTTTCCGCAATGCCGACTACCCGACGCCCGGCACCCAGCAGATGAAGAACATCGGCGCGCCGTTCACGGTGACGCCGCCGGTAGCGCCTGTGGATCAGGTGGCCGACCTGGTTACGGTCACCCCGAATCCATACAAGATTACCGGCCTTAACGACATCCGCAACGATGCCTCCAGCCATAACATCGACTTCCTGAACCTGCCGGCGGACTATACCCTGACGATCCTTGACGTCTCCGGTCAGATCATCTTCCAGACGAACGTCCAGGGGGCCGTCGATGGGAAATACACGTGGGACTTGTTCTCCAAAGACGGCGTGGAGGTGGCCAGCGGCCTGTACATCTACCACGTCGAATTCGCTGGTGGAACGGCCGAAGGCCACTTCGCCATCCTGCGCTGACGCGCCGGCGTGGCATCAACATGCATCTTTTGGAGACATCGAACTACCTGGAAGAGGCTATCATGAAAAAATTACTCATCATTTTCCTCGTGCTCCTCGGCGTGACGGCGCCGGAGGCAACGGCACAACGCAAGGCGGGACGCAGCGGGGCCGCGTTCCTCGAAATCGGCGTCGGTGCGCGTGAGGTGGCGTTGGGCTCGGCGGTCACTTCGCTGGCTAACGATGCCAACCAGATCTTCTGGAACCCCGCCGGTACGGCGCTCGCCGGCGATCAAAAGCTGAGCGTGGCCCTGTCGTACGGGAGTTGGATCGCCGACCTGTCCTACAGCGCGGCGGCCCTCGGGTACAACCTCGACCAGTTCGGGACGGTTACGGTCGGCGTGCAGGTCTTCGGCGTGTCCGACATTCCAGCCAACCGGCAGAACGGCTATGAGGACCCCCTCCTGCAAGACCTGGTGACCGACAACGAGACGTCGGCGACGTTCAACTATACGGACCTGGCGTTCAACGTCTCGTATGCCCGCTACTTCTTCGACCGGCTGACCCTTGGGGCGACCTTCAAAGTGATCAATGAATCGATCGACGGCGAAAGCGCCGGGGCCATCGGCTTCGACTTCGGGTCGGTGTATCGGGTAGGGGTTGCAGGCTGGCAGATCGCTGCGCGCCTGAGCAACCTGGGTACGGAGATGCAATTCTACAACCAGAGCAATCCGTTGCCGCTGACCTTCTCGATCGGGACGTCGATCTATCCGGTCAACACCGAGCGGACGCGGGTGATGTTGACGGTCGACACGACGAAGCCTATCGACTCGCAGCAGTTGCTCTACGGGGGCGCCGAGGTGTCCCTGTACGACCTGCTCTTCCTGCGGGCCGGGTACAAGTTCAACTACAGTGAGGCCGAGGACGGCGGTACCTCCGAACGCGATGCCATCAAGACGTCGATCGAAGGCGTCTCGTTGGGCGGTGGGTTACAGTACGAGGTCGGAGGGTATGCTGTGGCGCTCGATTATGCCTTCACACAGATGGATCTGCTCGACAACGTGCATCGGTTTACCCTGCGCCTCGGCTTGTAATCGGTGCGTACAGTAGGATGGGGAGCGGGGCGCGTGCTCGTAACGCAGCCCCGCTCCGGTGTTTTTCATCTTAGTCTCCTTCTCCCGGTTTGCTGTACGTTGAGACTTCTTCCGGCCACTGGGCACCTTTTTGCCGGCAGGTGCTTGACTTCCTACAGGCTGATACCATCGACCTGCTCATCGACGGAAAGCGGGTGCGTGGCTTTCGCAGCCCGGACACCCCGGCGCTGTGGATCCGCGACCATTCGGACATCTTGCGCGGCGGCAAATACATCGAGCCGGACGTGCAGAGCGCCGTCACCTGCTTTGCCGATACGCAGGCCCCGAACGGCCGCATCTTCGATTATGTGACGACGTTTCCCGAGAAGAAGCCGTGCGAGCGGGAGAACTGGGAGAAGTGGGTACGCGTGCCCGTCGAGGCCGACGTGGAGTACCGGTTCGTCAAGGCCGCCTACCTGGCCTGGCAGGCTACCGGCGACGCAGCGTGGCTCGGGGACGTGCTGCCTGCCTGCCGGCGGGCGCTCGGCTACCTGCACACCCATCCCTGGCGCTGGGATGCCTCGAACAGCCTCGTCAAGCGACCCTACACGATCGACACCTGGGACTTTGACTATACCGCCGGGCGGGCACCCTGGCTCAACTTTCAAGTTACGGACGATACGTTCTGGGGGCTCATGCACGGGGACAACAGCGGGTTCTACGAAGCCGCCGTGTTGCTGGCGCGGTTGTACCGGGCGGTGAGCAACGAGGAAGAGGCCGGCCACTGGGCCGAGGTTGCCAGGGGCGTTCAGGAGCGGGCCAACGCGCTGCTCTTCAACGGCCGGTTCTACACCCATTTCTACAAGCTGACCCCCGTGACCATCGCGGGCGTCGAGGAGGCGGAGCAGTTGAGCCTCAGCAACCCGATGGCCATCAACCGAGGGTTGGCCACGCACGCCATCGCCGTAGCGATCCTCCGCGAATACCGGCAGCGCCGGCAGGCCACCGGCGCCGTGGCCGAATGGTTCAGCATCACCCCGCCCTTTCCGGACGGCATCTTCGGCGATGAGAAGCTGGTCGGCGGCGCGTACGTCAACGGAGGGATCATGCCGCTCGTCGGCGGGGAGCTGGCGCGGGCGGCTTTCGAGCACGGCTTCGAGCGCTACGGTGTGGACATCCTGCACCAGTACCGCCGCATGATTGCCGAGCGCGGCGAGACCTACCTGTGGTATTTCCCGGACGGGACGCCTTCGACGGTGGAGACCAGCACCAGCCCGGAAGCCACCCCTACCGACGGCTGGGGCTCGTCGGCCATGTTGTATGCCTTCGTCGAAGGGCTCTGCGGGATCGTCGATGAAGGCCATTCTTTTCAGAAGGTACGATGCGCCCCCCGCTGGGCTGCCGCCGGCGAAGAGGAGGCCGAAGTGCGCGTCGGCTACGCGGCCTCGGGGGCGGGTTTCGGCTATCGGTACCGGCACGATGAGGCGGCCAGGCGCATCCGGCTGGCGCTGGAGGCCGGGCAGGCGCACGTTGCGCTGCATCTGTTGATGCCGGAGGAAAGCGCGGCTACGTCGGTAACCTGGCAGGGCGAATCCGTACCCTTCGCGCACGAGACCGTCGAAACGAGCCGGTATGTGGCGGTGAACGGGGACGTAAGCGGCAGCGTAGACGTCGAGGTGCGGTATGCGTGAGATGAGTCTTCCATGGCGGTCGCAGACGCTCCGAGGCGAGGCGCCCTCGGCCTATCTGTTGCTGGTGCCGGTGCTGGTGTTTTTCCTGGTGTTCCAGTATTATCCGATCCTCAAAAGCGTGGCCCTGAGCTTCATGGAGTACGGGCTGTTGAGGCCGGAGACGCCCTGGATCGGTCTGGAGAACTATGTCCGGCAGTTTCAAGACCCCTTGTTTCTCTCCGCCCTGTGGAACACCCTCGTCTTCGTAGCCGTCGCGGTAGTGCTCGGCGTGGCGCTCGCGTTGCTGCTGGCCGTGCTGGTCGAACAGACGGGGCGCTGGGCCAAAGTGTATCGAACCCTGTATTTTATCCCCGTCGTCACGTCGTTGCTGGCGACGTCGATGATTTTTCGCTGGCTCTATGCCTCGAACGGGTTGATCAACTTCGTGCTGATCTACTTCGGGCTGGAGCCGCAGGCGTGGTTGTTAAGCGAGGCGTTGGCCCTGCCTTCGTTGGTTGCGTTGACGATCTGGAAAAACCTCGGCTTCGACCTGATCCTGTTTTCCGCCGCTCTGCAGGCCATCCCGCAGAACTTCTATGAAGCCTCCAGCCTGGAAGGCGCGTCACCCTGGCAGAACTTCTGGTATCTCACGCTGCCGCAGGTGCAGCCGATCATGGTGCTGGTATCCATCACCGCGGTGATTCGGTCGTTTCAGGTCTTTACCATCGTCCTGGCTATGACGCAGGGCGGCCCGATCAACGCCACCCGCACCCTCGTCTACCACATTTATGAGCAGGGCATCCAGTACGACGAAATGGGCTATGCGTCGGCAGCGGCCGTCATCCTCCTGGTCATCGTCGCCGTGCTGACCTACGGGCAGATGCGGCTCGGCCGCGAGAAGGTGTAGATGCGGGAAAGTATAGATACGTGCCAGTGCTACCTACAACGCCGGCAGCCATGAAGACCACACGCAGGAAGTTTATCCGATCGCTGGGCCTGGGCGCCGTGCCCTGGCTGGTCGGTGCACCGTCCCGGCCTCCCTGGCCGCCGCCGGTAGCGGACGACGAGGATTTTTGGAAGCTGGTACGCGCACAGTATCCGCTTACCCGCGAACGGGTGTACTTCAACACCGGCGGGCTCGGGCCGGCGCCGTACCCGGTGCTCGACGCCGCGCAGCGGACGGTGCTGGAACTTCAGTATGTTTCCGAGACGGGGCACCAGCGCATTGAGGCCGCACGGGAGCCTGTGGCGGCATTCTTCGGGGTGAAGCCCTCCGAGATCGCTTTTACCCGGAACGCCACCGAGGGCAACGCAACCGTAGCGTCCGGGCTGGATCTGCGTCCGGGCGATGAAGTGATCTTCGAGTCGCACGCCCATCCCGGCGGCTCGATTCCCTGGATGAGCCGGCAGCGACAGCAGGGCATCACGGTCAAGATCTTCGAGCCGGATCCGGAGAGCGCCGAGGGGAACCTGCAACGCATCAACGACCTGATGACGCCGCGTACGCGGGTGCTCCAGGTGAGCCACGTGACGGCGCCCACCGGCATCCGGTTTCCCGTCGAGGCGATAGCGCGGCTGGCGCATGAACGCGGCCTGTGGTTTCACGTGGACGGGGCACAGTCGGCCGGGATGATACCCGTCGACCTGGCCGCGATCGGGTGCGATTCGTATGCGACGAGCGGGCATAAATGGATGGGCGCTCCCCACGGCACCGGCGTGCTGTACATCCGGGAGGACCGCCTCGACGAGGTCGCTCCGACCGAAGTGGGTGCCTATTCCGACGCCGAGTACGCCCTGCCGGACGTGTTTACGTATCATCCGACGGCACGGCGGTATGAGCCGGGCACGCGGGATGCATCGGGGGTCGTCGGCCTGGTGGCCGCCACGGCGTTCATGGCGCAGATCGGCATGGCGCGTGTGGCGGCGTACGGGCAGGAACTCGCCCGCTACCTCCAGGAGCAGTTGCGCGCCGTCGCAGGTGTCACCGTGCTCACGCCCGCCTCGGCCTTGCTCTCCGGCTCGATCACCACCTTCAAGACCGACCGGGTGCGATACGACGAACTCTTCCGCTACTTCCTCGCGGAGCACAAGCTGCGCTGCCGCGTCGTCACCGAGCGGGGGCTGGATGCGTTACGCGTCTCGACGCATGTGTTTAACGCCCGTGCCGAGTGTGACCGCGTGGTCGAGGCCACCCGGGCTGCACTGGACAAAGCGTAATTCCTCATGGCAACCCTTCCATCACAAGCCGCTGCGCAATCTATACGTGAGGGTGCAGGCCTCACCGGGAGCCCGCCTCGGGCGTGGTGGCAGCGGTATGCTCCCGCGCCGTCTCGTGTGCTCATCCACGGGGTGCTGATGCTGGGCGCCCTGGTGATGGTCGGGCCGCTGATCTGGATGGTGTTGACCGCCTTCAAGACACCGGCCGACGCCGAAGCCTTCTTCGATACGCCGCATCGTATCGGCGCCGTGCTCCGGAGCCTGTTTCCGCATCCGTTGACCTGGGATAATTACGTGGCAGTGTTCACGGAGCGCCCGCTGTTGCGCTATTTCCTCAACAGCGCCATCTACACCGTGCTCCGCATGCTTCCCGGCCTGTTTTTCTGCTCACTGGCGGGCTTTGTGTTTGCCAAGCTTCGGTTTCCCGGCCGGAACGCCCTCTTTGGCGCCATCATCGTCACGATGATGATTCCGTTCCAGATCAAGATGCTGACGCTCTACGAAATGATGGTCGACCTGGGTTGGGTAGATACCTACTGGGCCGTCGTCGTCATCGGGTTGATGGAGCCGTTCGGAATCTTCCTCTTTCGTCAGACGATCCTCTCTATCCCGGACGACCTGTTGGATGCGGCACGCATGGACGGTGCCGGGCCGATACGGACGTACTTTAGCGTCGTGCTTCCGCTGATCCGTCCCACCCTGGCCGCCTACAGCATCTTCCTCTTCATGTGGTCCTGGAGCGATTTTCTCTGGCCGCTGATCGTCATCAACACCGAGGCGCTGAAGCCGATTGAAGTCGGCATCCTCAGTTTTTCAGACATCAACAATCCCGATTACGTGAAGATGATGGCCGCCTCGACGGTAGCCGTGGCACCGATCATCGCGTTCTTCCTGCTGATGCAGCGCCAGTTTATCCGCGGCGTAACGATGACGGGGTTGAAGGGATAGATTCGGGGAACGGAGAGCGAATAAGCGGCAGCTAGTAGCTTCTACATCATGACAGGGTCTACGAAAAGCTATCGAGAGCTTCGCGTGTATCAACGCGCTTTCAAGGCGGTGATGGGGATTTATGGACTTTCGAAATCCTGGTGCAGACAGTACGTGGAGAGGTAGAATGCATCGGTTACGAAAAATATCGCCCTCCGCTCTCCGCCCTCCGCCCTTCGCGTGTCTGCTCCTGCTCGTCGCGCTCACGCTCATCGGCTGTGGCGGCAGGAACCAGCGCACCGACGGCACGGACGGTCGCATCCCGGTGCGGGTATCCATCTTGCTGATCAGTACACAACAGGTGGAGCATTACCGCATGGCGGAGCAGGCTTTCGAGGCGGCGCATCCGGACGTCGACATCATCATCGAGCAGTTTCCGGGCGTCTCTCTGAAAGATTATGAAATCAAGCTACGGCTGCGTTTTAGCAGTGGGAAAGCGCCGGACGTCTTTCATGCGGTGCAGAACGTGGTCGCCGAATACGCCGACATGGGCCTGCTGGCCCCGGCGCCGGCCTATATCGAGGAGATGGTGCAGACCAATAGCCTCAACGAGATGATTCGTCGTGCTCCCTACTTCGATGGGACGTGCTACGGCATCACGGCTGATGCCGCCTGGACGATTCTGTACTACAACAAACAGATGTTCCGAGAGGCCGGATTGGACCCGGAGCAGCCGCCGCGAACCTGGGACGAACTGATCAACTATGCCGACAGGCTGACCGTGCGCCGGGAGGACGGCTCGCCTATACGGGCCGGCTTCTCGCTGCGCAAGACCGGCTTCAAGCAGGGGACGGCCGAAAAATGGCTCACGTTTCTATATTCCGCAGGGGGGCATCCCTTCAACGAAGACGGCACAGCCGCTCGCTTCAATTCGCCGGCCGGCCGTGCTGCACTCGACCTGTACCGGACCATCCTTTTTGAGAAAAACATCGATTCGGTAAACCTGGAAGGCGACCAGCAAGGGTTCGGCCAGGAGCGCGTGGCGATGTTTCTACGCGAGGTGCACGTGATCCGCTGGCTGCGGGAGTATTATCCGGACCTGGACTTCGGTGTCGGGCCTGTACCGGCCCGCGAAGCGTCTATCACGGCGGGAGGGCCCTACCTGTGGGCGGTCAGCAAAGATTCGCCCCATCAGGAGGCTGCCTGGCGTTTCGTTCAGTTCCTGATGCAGGATGCGATGTACCGCCAGTATGTAGGCATCGGGGGCGTCTTGCCTGTGACGCGTTCGGTCGCGGCAGCGTATGCTGATGATCCCCATCTCAACGTTTTTCTCGACCAGGAAGTTGCCGTGCCCGATCCGTTTCCCCGCATCGGACGTGCGCTTGAGATGCTGGGTGCCTACATCGAACGCTTTTGCTACGGACGCATCGGGGCGAATGAACTGCTCGAAAGGGCGGAGCATGACTTGAACGCCCTGCTGATTCGCAACCGCAAACGGACACAGGGCGATGCCGAGTAGGACCCTGGATATAGGCGTAGTCACCGACGAGGTGGCCCGTACCCTGGCCGAGGCGCTGGAGATAGGGACAGCCTGGGGGCTCGAACGCTTCGAACTGCGCGAAGGCGCTGAAGGGCGTTTCCCGTTCTTCACCCCGCCCGAGATTCGTCTCGTGGAAGAAGCCCTGCGCCGGAGCCATCGCATCACGGCCGTCTCGCCGGGCCTTTTCAAGGGGTCTGTTGAGGAGCAAAAGCAACGGGAGCACGAAATCGACAACGTCTTGCCCCGGGCTATCGACCTGGCCGGGCATTTCGATTGCCGTGTGTTGATCAGCTTCGGCTTTGCGAAGTACGACGGCGAGCCTGCGGCAAACCGTGTGCAGGTGCTCCATGCCTTCGAACGTGTGGCGGAGGCGGCTGCCGGGGCCGGCATGATCGTAGCACTTGAGAACGAACCCGACTTTTGGATCGACCGGCCCGACGCATCGGTGGCGCTGCTCGACGAACTCGGGCACCCGGCGCTGCGGATCAACTGGGATCCGGCCAACTTGCACCGGGGCGGGATGAGGCCCACCTACGAAGGGTTTGAGGTGCTGCGGCCGTATCTCGCCAACCTCCACGTGAAAGACTTTACCCCCCACGATGCGGTTGTCCCCTGGCGGCCCCTTGGCCAGGGCACAACGCCGTGGGGGGATATCCTTGCCTGGATCGTGGAGGAGACGAACCTGGAACATGTGACGCTGGAGACGCATTGCGAACCGCTACTTGAACAGACGCAGGAGAGCCTGGGGTGGCTGCGAGCAGCGCTGGAGACGATGCGGGCCGCGCCGCGCTGAGGTCCCCCAGCGCGGTGCTCAGCGGAATAGAAACCTTCTCTATGAGGCCTGACAAACAACAAACCATCGATATCCCGGTGCGCATCGGCCTGGTAGGGCTGGGCGGGCATGGCCGGACCATGCAGCACGCCGCGGAGGTTGCTTCCACCGTGCAGGTCGTCGCTGTCTTCGACGTCGACGAGGACGAAGCCCGTGCGGCGGCGGTGCGGTTTGGGTGCGACGCCGCCGCCTCCTACGAGGCGATGTTGGCGCGGGATGACCTGGAAGCCGTAGCCCTGGAGACGCCGAACTACCTCCACCGGGCCCAGGCCGAAGCCGCCTTCGCCGCCGGGCTTCACGTGTGCGTCGCCAAGCCGATAGCCAACACGGTCGCCGAGGGGCTGGCGATGGTCGAAGCCGCCGAGGCGGCCGGGCGCATCCTCATGGTGGGGCACAACATGCGGCTGGGAAGGGCAGCACGGGCGGCGCGCCGGACGCTGGACGAGGGGCGGCTGGGCCAGGTGGTGAGCTTCGAGGCGCATTTCTCTGCCGACAACACGCGGCGCTTGCCGCGCGATGCGTGGCGGCTACGGCCCGATCAGTGTCCGCTCCTGCCCGTCATGCAACTGGGCGTCCATGCCATCGACCTCGTGCATTACCTCGATAGCCCGATCGAAGAAGTCTATGCCACGGCGCGATCTGTGACGACGCCCTCCGACGTAGTGGACAGTGTAGTTGCCTTGTTCCGCACCGAACGGGGGGTGACGGGGACCTTAATCAGTCACTACTGCACGCCCGTCACGTTCGACTATCGCCTTGCCGGGACCGGCGGGTCGTTGCGTTGTACACCGCATCGGTACTGGTATCGTAGCGCGGACGATACGGACATGCACGGCGATGGACCGGCCGAGACGCACGACTTCACACCGCATCAGTTGGAGAGCCACGTGCAGGAGATGGACGTCTTCGGGGCCGCGGTGCGGACGGGCACTGCGCCCGAGATCGATGGTTGGGTAGGCTTGCAGGCGCTGGCCGTCGTCGAAGCGCTCCAGCGCTCTGCCGAAACCCGAAACCCACAACCCGTGCCTTCTTTCGTGACCCGAGCAACATGATGCTTCGATTGTATTTGAAACCCCTTTTGCTCCTCCTGCTGCTTGCAGCGGCAGCCCGGCCCGGACAGGCGCAGGAGGGCGCCGTACTCTACGCGGGCCTCATCAAGTCGAAAGGCTACGTCGTAGGGTCACCCCTCTCGGCCAGCGGCCTGCATCGCTTTGAAGGCGACACGACCTGGACGCATCTCGGCTGGAATACGCCCCGCATCGTCGGCATCACGTACGATCCCCGGAATCCCGACATCCTCTTCCTGGCCAGCGGCAACGGGTGCCTCCGCACGATGGACGGCGGTGCGTCGTGGCGGCTTACGACGGACTGGCGCATCACCGAGACCCAGGACGTTTCCGTCGATCCCAACCGACCCGACCACGTCTACCTGGCGACGGCCTACGGCGTCTGGCGCACGACCGATCAGGGCGAGACCTGGGCCGAAGCCAGCCACGGCATCCCGAGCCCGTCGTCTACCTACACCGATGCCATCAAGGTAGACCGCACGCAGGCCGGGCGGGTGCTGGCGGGCACCTGGGGCGGGCTCTACCTGACGACCGACGGCGCGCAGTCCTGGACGCCCGTAGGGCCGAGGGACGTACCCATCCACGATCTGCACCAGAGCCCGACGAACCCGTCGGTCTGGATCGCCGGGACGCTCGACAAGGGGGTGCTCCTCTCGGACGACGGCGGCCTGACGTGGCGGTTTGCCCGGGGGCGGATCGCCGAGCAGAGCATCTACGGCGTTGCCATCGATCCGCTCGAAGCCCGGCATATGGCGGCGGTGGGCTGGGACACGGGTGTCTACGTCACCACCAACGGCGGGGCCTCCTGGAAGCGACATACGCGTGGCTTGCCGAGCCCGCATTTCTATGAGGTCATTTTCGACGCCAACATTCCGGGCCGTATCCAGGCCGCCACGGTCGAAGAAGGGCTCTACCTGTCCGACGACGACGGCCGCACCTGGCAATCCGCCGGCCTGTACGGCACCATGATCTTCGACCTGATCTTTATCAACCGGGGGGCGCCATGAGGTACACTTGCAGCGAAATAGGGCGTGTTGTTCCTGCATTCCGTGCCGTGTGGTATGGAGGTATGGGAGTATGGGAGTATCGGAGGGATCAATCCGACCCACGCACACATCCACACGCCGACACGCCCATACATCCGTACGTCCTGGCCCTGTGCCTCCTCCTCGCTTTTGCGATAACGCCTGCGAAGGCCCAGGAACTCGGCCGGCAGCACCTCATGTTCGCCGACTGGTACGCCGGCTATCAGGCCCGAAGCGACTCGATGATCGATTTCTATGCGAACCAGGTGGAGGCTACCGACCTGACGCGGGGTGGCTACATACACATCGCAGCCCGGCTCTACCGGGATCGCGACTTCGACTGGGTGCTCGCCCGGCTCGACTCGGTTCTCCAGGATCCACGCGGCGACATGTTCTGGATGTATCCGTTCACCCTCGTCACGTTTTTGGGGCGCCAGCGCCTGCCCGACGCCTACAAGGCCCGCATGCGCGATCTGTGGCGGACCTACCGGCCCTATCGCGGCGATACCGAGAACCACTGGGCGATGTACTACGCGTCGCTCTACCTGATGGCGCAGCTTTACCCGGACGAGCCCGGCGACCGCTGGTTTACGGGGAAAAGCGCCATCGAAAATTTCGAAGAGGCGAAGGAGTACCTGCTCCACTGGATGGATCTGACCACCACCATCGGCCAGGGCGAATACGACTCGCCGGGCTACATGAGCTTCTTCATCACGCCGATGGCGTTGCTCTACGCGTTCGCCGAAGATCCGGCCATGCGGCAGCGGGCCCGCATGATGCTCGACTATCTCCTGGCCGACTTCGCTGTGGAAAGCCTCGACGGGGTGTATACGGGGGCTTCCAGCCGCATCTACCCGCAGCCGCTCCTCGAACGATGGAACAACAACAGCACGGCCTTTGCCTGGATGCTTTTCGACAACACGCCCTTCCTCCCCCGGGGCGAGGCGATGATTCTGGCGATGAGCGGGTATGAGCCGCCCGAGGTGCTGTACCACATCGGCACCGACCGCAGCGCGCCGTACACCCACAAGGAGTTGAAACGCACCCGCCATCGCATGCGCAACAGCGACGTCAAGAACGTACCCGTCTACAAATACACCTACATGCGCGAAGAATATGCCGTGGGCTCCAGCCAGGGCGGGCTCCTCCAGCCGATCCAGCAGCTTACCTGGGAGGTGCAGTGGTCCCTCGACGATCCGCGGGAGGGCTACAACACGCTTTTCACCAAGCATCCCTATTCGTCTCCCCTGGAGGGCACGATGTACTTCGCCGAGCCCTGGCACATGGTCACCGAACTGATCGTGCGGTCGAAAACGGAGTATGATTCGCCGGACAAATGGACGGGCGGTTCGCCGTACGAGCAGGTCGTCCAGCACGAGGATGCCGTCATCGCGCTCTACGACATCCCGCCGGGTACGCGTTTCCCGCACATCAGCGGGTTCTTTTCGAAGGGCCTCTCGGTGCGCGAAGAAGACGATTCGGGCTGGATCTTCGCCCGGGGCGGCGATGCCCTGATCGCGTATTACCCCCTGGCGCCCTACCAGTGGCGCCAGGAGGACGACGGCAGCCGGCGGCTGCACAGCCCGCACCTGAAGAACGGTGCCGTCGTGCAGGTTGCCCCGGCCTCGGTGTATGCCTCGTTCGACGCGTTCAAAGCCGCCGTGAAGGCGCTGCCGCTGGAGACCACCACCGAGCCCACGCCGCAGGTGCGCTTCACGACGCTGCGGGGCGCGGTGCTCGAAGCGACCTACGGCCAGACGCCCCGCGTCGACGGCACGCCGGTCGACTACGAAGGCTGGCCGCTGTTCGGAGGATCTTTTTTGAAGGCGGACCGGGGCAGCCGCATGCTGGAGATGCGGTACGGCCCGCTCCGCCGCCTGTTGGATTTTAACACCCTGACCATCAAAGACTGGATACACGAATGAACGACAAGCTGTTCACCGGCGACTATCCGGTGTCGGACGAGCAGGTGGCCTTTTTTCAGGAGAACGGCTACGTCCGGTGCGACGACGTCTTGAACGAGGAAGAACTGGCCGCCCTGCGGCACGGCGTCGATCAGGCCCGGGCCGAACGCAAGAGTCTCGCGCGTGACCTGGCCGGCAACGGCGCCGACAAGGGCGGGCACGAACGGCTCTTGCAGATGCTCAACCTGTGGGAGAATTATCCGGAGGTCCGCGCCTACCTCTTCGGCGGGCGCATCGCAAAGATGGTGCAGCGCCTCACCGGCAGCCCGTCTATACACCTGTACCACGATCAGGCGTTGATCAAAGAGCCCGGCCCGAGTGCGGCGGCACCGTGGCACCAGGACCAGCCGTACTGGCCCTCCAAAGAGCCCGGCATGCTGTCCTGCTGGATGGCGCTGGACGATGTGCCGGTCGAGCGCGGCTGCATGCAGTTCATCCCCGGCTCGCACAAGTGGGGCGAGTTCCCGCCCATCTCGTTCTCCGAAGGCGGCAAGGCGCTCGCGGATTATCTGACGGAGGAGCAAGCGGCTCACTGGAACCCGGTGCCGGTTGAACTGATGGCCGGGGGCTGCACGTTCCACCACGGGCTGACGTTCCACTACACGCGCCCCAACACCACCGATCACATTCGTCGGGCCCTGGTTGCTATCTTCATCCCCGAAGGCATCACCTATGCGGCCGAGGAGAAGATGGCCAACCCGTTTAGCGACACCATCACGAGCCGAAAAGGCGAACCGCTGCGCGGGACGCGTTTCCCCCGGCTGGCGTAACGGGAGATACGCCCGTCAAAGCGCGAAATCCGAATTTAACCTGCCCTGTGGTTAACCCGTGATTGACCTGAACCGTCCCATATCGATGGCTTCGCTGGAGAAGAAGCTGGTACGCTTCTGGGAAGCGTCGGCGGCGAAGATTCATGCCGTCGAGCAAGGCTTCGATCCGTCGCAGGGGGCGCCGGTGTTTACGGTGGCGGGGCAGTACACCACGCGGGGATGGACCGAATGGACGCAGGGCTTCCAGTACGGCGCGGCCCTGCTGCAGTACGATGCTACGGACGCCGGTGAGTTTCTGGCGCTGGGGCGCACGCGTACCGTCGAACGCATGGCTTCGCACCTCACCCACTTCGGCGTGCACGACCACGGGTTCAACAACATCAGCACCTATGGTACGCTCCTGCGGTTGATGGCCGAAGGCAAAATCGACGACGATGCGTGGGAACGGGCTTTCTATGCGCTCGCGCTGAAATGCTCCGGGGCCGTGCAAGCCCGTCGCTGGACCGCGTTGGACGACGGCTACGGCTACCTCTATTCATTCAACGGGCCGCACTCGCTGTTTGCCGACACCATCCGATCCTTGCGGTCGCTGGCCGTGGCACACCGGCTCGGGCACGTCCTGATGGACGAGCAAGATCAGCGCATCTCGTTGTTCGGTCGCCTCTGCGAGCATGCCCGGACGACGGCTCGGTATGCGGTCTATTACGGGGAGGGGCGTGACGGCTACGACGTGCGGGGCCGCGTGGCGCATGAGAGTATCTTCAACCTGAACAACGGCCGCTATCGTTGCCCGAACAGCCAGCAGGGCTACTCGCCGTTTTCGACCTGGACGCGCGGGCTGGCCTGGATCATGTGCGGCTTCGCCGAGCAACTGGAGTTTCTGGCTACCGTCGGCGACGAAGCCCTGGCCCCCTTCGGGGGGCGCCGGGACCTTGAGGCCATGATGGGCGAAGCCGCCCGGGCCACCTGCGACTTCTACATCGACAACACGCCGGCGTGCGGTGTGCCCTACTGGGATACCGGTGCCCCCACGCTGCATCGTCTCGGCGATTACTTGCATCGCCCGGCCGATCCGTTCAACGACTACGAGCCCGTCGATAGCTCTGCCGCAGCCATCGCGGCGCAGGGCTTGCTCCGCCTCGGGCACTACCTCAAGCGCCAAGACGCGGCCGAGGCGTCGGGCGAGCGCTACTGGCAGGCCGGGCTGACGACCCTCGACACACTCCTCGATGAACCCTACCTGAGCCTCGATCCGAAGCATCAGGGGTTGCTGCTGCATTCGGTCTATCACTGGCCGCACCGCTGGGATCACGTGCCCGAGGGCCGGCAGGTGGCCTCTGGAGAGGCGTCGATGTGGGGCGATTATCACATCCGCGAGGCTGCGTTGTATGCCCAACGAATAGTGCGCGGCGAGCCGTATCTTGCTTTTTATACCCTGGGATAGCGCATCCTGAACGGATTGATTTGATCATCGGAAGACCATGACCGTCGTCGATCTTAACGAGGTAGCCGTGCGGGCCTTTCCCGCGCGACGCCACACCCGCAATCTGGTAGGCGGTGTCTCCCCCATCGCCTGTGAACACTTTTGCATGGGCTACGTCGTATTGGAGCCGCAGGGCGGCCAGGTACCCTGGCATAACCACGACCAGGAGGAAGTCTACTTCATCCTCGAAGGCACCGGCGAGATGTGCCTCAGCGATGAGCGGCGACGCATCGAAGGGGGGCAGGCCGTTTTCATCCCGCCTGGGGCATACCATCAACTTACCAACGTCGGCGAGGCGCCCCTGACGATGATTTATTGCTATGGACCGGCCGGGGATGTAGCCCACTGGCGCCAGGAGCTTGAGGGCACCTTGCCCTGCGCCGGCGTGGCGGCACCGCCCTTGCCCGAAGGCGCCTGGCCCCAGCACGCGGGTTAGGGGGGCGTATGGGGGGTTAGCAAGTTGCGGGTTGCGGGTTGAACAGCGCAAACCTCTAACCTGTACCATGCCAACCTGCAACTTGTAACCTGAAAAACCGCTAACCCGCAACTACGTCGCCCTTCAAAGGCAAAGACGTTGAACCGCTTTACATGGGAAAAACCAACATCCACACCGTAGGCGTCATCATGAACGGCGTGACGGGGCGTATGGGGAAGAATCAGCACCTCATGCGCTCCATCCATGCTATCCTCCAGCAGGGCGGCGTCCGGCTCAACGATGCATCCTACATCATCCCCGATCCGGTCCTGGTCGGGCGCAACCCGTCCAAGCTGGCGCAACTGGCGGCCCGCTCCGGCATCGAGAAGTGGACTACGAACGTCGACGAAGCCCTCGGCGATCCGCACAACGTGATCTATTTCGATGCACAGACGACCGACCGACGCGCCGAGGCCGTCCGGCGCGCCGCCGAAGCCGGCAAGCACGTCTACTGCGAGAAGCCCACGGCCACGAGCACAGAAGACGCGCTGGCGCTCTATGAGGCGGCCGAACGAGCCGGCGTCAAGCACGGCGTGGTACAGGACAAGCTGTGGCTACCGGGCATCCGTAAGATCAAGATGCTCAAAGATACCGGCTTTTTCGGCGAGATTCTCTCGGTGCGCGGCGAGTTCGGCTACTGGATCTTTGAAGGCGAGTCGATTCCTGCCAACCGCCCGTCCTGGAATTACCGGCAGGAAGACGGCGGCGGCATCATCCTGGACATGCTGTGCCACTGGCGTTATGTACTCGACAACGTCTTCGGGGCGGTCCGGGCCGTTTCTTGCCTGGGGGCTACGCACATAGGCCGTCGTTGGGACGAACAGGGACAGCCCTATACCGTCACCGCCGACGACAGCGCCTACGCTACGTTCGAACTCGAAGGCGGCATCGTCGCGCATTTCAACGCGTCGTGGTGCGTGCGCGTCCGTCGGGACGACCTGCTGACGATCCAGGTCGACGGCACGAAAGGCTCGGCGGTCGCCGGGTTGCGGACGTGTTACGTGCAGCCGTACGGCGCCACACCCCGGCCTGTCTGGAACCCGGACGTCGCCCAGCCCATCAATTTTTTCGACGGCTGGATCCCGGTGCCCGATAATGAAGACTACGACAATGCCTTCAAGGCGGAGTGGGAGTTGTTCCTGCGCCACGTCGTGGCCGATGCGCCGTTTCCGTACACCCTGCTCGAAGGCGCCAAAGGCGTGCAACTGGCCGAGCTGGGGCTGGCCTCGTGGAGGCAGCGGGCCTGGCTGGAGGTCCCGCCCCTGAAGGTTCGATAGACCAATGGCATGAAAAAAGTAGCGCTTATCACCGGCGGTGCCCGAGGCATCGGCTTCGGGATTGCCGCGGCGTTGGCACGCGACGGCTTTGCCCTGGCGTTGTGCGGCCGTCGCCCTCCCGAGGCGGTTCGGGATACCGTCGAAGCATTACGTGCACGCGGCACCGATGTGGCCTATTTTACAGCCGACGTGAGCGAGGCGGCGGCGCGGGCGACGCTGCTCGATGCCGTCCGCGCCCACTTCGGGCGGCTCCACGTGCTGGTCAACAACGCCGGCGTGGCGCCGAAGGAACGGCGGGATCTGCTCGACGCGACGGAGGAGAGCTTCGAGTGGGTGCTGGGCGTGAACCTGCGCGGGCCGTATTTCCTGACGCAGGCCGTAGCCCGCTGGATGATCGAACAGCATCAAGCATCCGACGATTTCTCCGGCTGCATCGTCAACGTTACCTCCATCTCATCGACCGTCGCATCCACCAACCGGGGGGAGTATTGTATCTCCAAGGCGGGCTTGAGCATGGCCACGCAGCTCTGGGCCGTGCGGCTGGCCGAGTTCGATATTCCTGTTTACGAGGTGTGCCCCGGCGTCACCCGGACCGACATGACGAGCGCCGTCGAGGCGAAGTACGACGGGCTGATCGAGAACGGGTTGCTGCTTCAGCCGCGCTGGGGGATGCCCGAGGACGTAGGCAAGGCGGTCGCCGTCCTGGCACGCGGCGAACTGCCCTATTCCACCGGCCAGGTCATCATGGTCGACGGCGGCCTGACGGTACGCCGCCTGTAATGAAAGTCCTGTACGAAGTTCGTAAATCGTAACGCATCGAGGACCACGTGATGAACAACAATACGGTATCCTTATTGACCCAGGAACAGGCCGAACAGTACCATAGAGACGGATACCTCGTCGTACACGATGTGTTGACCGACGCCGAGATCGACGCGTTTGTGGCCTACGAGCAGGAGCCCAAGCCGGACCCGTGGCGGCAGAACCTCCGCCATCACGTAGACGACGAGCACTGGAAGGCCCTGGCGACGCACCCGCGTGTTACGGCGATTGCCGAACGACTCCTGAGCGGGCGGCCCATGACGGTCCAGACGATGTACCTGGAGAAGAAACCCTCGGGCGGGTCCGCGGCCGGAGGGCAGGGCGTCGCGCTGCATCAGGACCTGCACTATCTCCCCTGCGAGCCCGAGACGTTGATGGCTTGCTGGATGGCGTTGAGCGATACCGATGCAGAGAACGGCGGCCTCTGCGTCGTGCCCGGCAGCCATCACAAGGGGCTCTACACTACCCACAAGAACCAGAACGCCGAAGAACACGATGCCTGGGAGATCGAGTACCTGATGCGCGACCAGGCCGGTACCGAATGGACCGAGCGCATGTACTCGTTTGAGATCGACGGGCTCGACCGCGATGCGATAGAGAAGCTGACGGTACCCAGGGGCGCCGCGGTGTTTTTCACCGGGCTTACCATCCACGGCTCCTACGCCAACCGGTCTGCGGACCGCACCCGCCGCGCCTTTGCCGCGCACTACGTCCGGGAAGGCACCTGGCTGTACCGTGCCGATGTGCAGGACCTGACACCGACCTGGTGAGCAATGGCCATCCGGCAGAAGCGAAGCGCAATCAGCAGGACGTACGCAACGGCTCCTGCGCTGTCATCCCGGGCTTGATCCGGGGTGACAAGGGTAGGCGTTTTCGTACGTCGTGCCACTATTTTTTCTAAAGCTATGGAGCAACGATCGATGAAGACCACCGTCGTCGGAAGCTACCCGATGATCGACTGGCTGAGGGCGGCGCCGAGCCGACAAGCCTTGCAGGACGCCACGGCCGTGGTGCTCAAGACCCAGGAGCTGGCCGGCCTCGACGTCGTCGCCGATGGAGAACTGTATCGCTTCGACGTCAACCACCCCGAGACGAACGGGATGATCGAGTATTTCGTGAACCCGCTCGAAAACGTCCGCGCCGAGGTGACACGCGCCGATGTAGCTGCTTTCCAGCAACTCAAAGGGATGGGGTTTCGGAAGCGGCCGGCGGCAGTCGTCGAAGGACCCCTTGGGCCGGGTACGCTCAACCTGGTGGCCGATTACCAGCGGGTGCGCGCCTTGACCGAGGCGCCCCTGAAATTCACCATCACCGGGCCGCACATGCTCAGCAAGACGCTGCTCGATCATCATTACGACGATCTGCCGGCGCTGGCCCGCGCCCTGGCCGAAGTCGTCGCCGAACAGGTGCGCGAGGTGGATGCAGAGATCGTCCAGTTCGACGAGGCCAACATCACCGGCGCGCCGGAGGAAGCCGCGTGGGCAGCTGACGCGCTCAACGTATTGCTCGACGCGGTGCCGGGCACGCCGGCCGTCCACATGTGTTTCGGCAACTACGGGGGGCAGTCGATCCAACGAGGCCGCTGGGAGGCGCTGGTCGACTACATCAACCGGCTGCATACCGACCACATGGTGCTGGAATTCGCCTTCCGGGGATACGACGAGGTGCACTACCTGAAGGACGTACGCCCCGAGATCGGCCTGGGCATCGGCGTCATCGACATCAAGACTACCATCATCGAGTCTCCCGAGGTCGTGGCCCGCCGCATCGAAGCCGCCGCCCGGCACGTCGGCGTCGAGCGGATCCGCTACGTCCATCCGGACTGCGGCTTCTGGATGCTCAAACGCTCCATCGCCGACGGCAAGATGCGTGCGCTCGTGCAGGGGCGCGACCTCTTCGAAGGCCGCTCGTCTGAGGCCCGGCGCCTCCAAAAAGCCGGCGCCACGCTGGATTAACGACCCTCACTTTTTTGCAATGCAAAAAAACCATGCTCGAACAGGACCGCATTGAAACCTCCAACGGCGACCGCGACGACGCGCACCGGCGCGACTATGCGCACCTGGGTGAACAGCTTCAGCGCCGGGGCATCGCTATCGAGGACGTCGTGGCGGACGTGACGGCTTTCGCGGTGGCCGTGCCGTCGTGGGCGCTGGGCACGGGCGGGACGCGCTTCGGGCGCTTCCCCGGCCCGGGGGAACCGCGCAGTATCTTCGAGAAGATCGAGGATATTGCCGTCATCCACCGACTCACCGGTGCCACGCCGCGCGTCTCGCTTCACATCCCGTGGGACGAGCCCGACGACCCCGCCGAACTCCGGGAGCACGCAGCCGATTTGAACCTCGGCTTCGATGCGGTCAACTCGAACACGTTTCAAGACCAACCGGGGCAGGCTCACAGCTACAAGTTCGGGTCTTTCTGCCACACCGATCCGGCCGTCCGGGCGCAGGCCGTCGCGCACAACCTGCACGTGGTGGAGGTGGGCCGGACGCTCGGCTCCGAGGCCCTCACCATCTGGCTGGGCGACGGCAGCAACTATCCCGGCCAGATGCACCTGCGCAAGAGTTTCGACCGCGTGCTGGGTTGCCTGGAGCAGGTCTATGCCGCCTTGCCGCCTGCGTGGCGGCTCTTCACCGAGCACAAACCGTACGAACCTGCGTTCTACGCCACCGTCGTTCAGGACTGGGGCTCGTCGCTGTTGCTGGCCCAGCAACTCGGTCCTCAAGCGTCGTGCCTGGTCGACCTCGGGCACCATCTACCCAATACCAACATCGAACTGGTCGTCGCTCGCCTGATCGGCGCGCGTAAGCTGGGCGGCTTTCATTTCAACGACAGCAAATACGGCGACGACGACCTGACGACGGGCTCCATCCGCCCCTACCAACTCTTCCTCGTCTTCAACGAGCTGGTGGATGCAGCCGCCGAGGGCGTAGCGGGTTTCGATCCGGCCTACATGATCGACCAGAGCCACAACCTGAAGGATCCGATCGAGGCGCTTTTGCAGACCGTTGAAGCGCTCCAACGGTCCTATGCCCAGGCGCTCCTCGTCGACCGCACAGCCCTGGACGCGTATCAGGAACAGAACGACGTGCTCATGGCCGAGTACACGCTCCGGCGGGCCTACGAGACGGATGTAGCGCCGCTTGTTGCCGAGGCGCGGCGGCGGCAGGGCGGCGCGGTCGACCTGCTGGGGGCTTTTCGGGCTTCCGGGTATCGCACCGACCGGAAGGCCGAGCGCGCGGCTTTGGCCTACGTACCGCCCGGCAGCCTTTGACAAAGCGATCATCTCGCACTGCGCATGAACCTCGTGGTCTTCGGGGTCCTGGGATACGTCGTCGTGCAGCTGGGGATAGGGGCCCTGGTGTCGCGGCATATCCGCACCGAGGAAGACTACCTCGTGGCGGGTCGCAAGCTTGGATACGGGCTGGCGACCTTTACGATTTTCGCGACCTGGTTCGGGGCGGAGACCTGCATCGGTGCGGCGGGCGCCATCTATGAAAACGGGTTGTCCGGCGGCTCGGCCGATCCGTTCGGTTACGGCATCTGCCTCTTCCTGATGGGTTTTGTCTTCGCCGTACCCCTGTGGCGGCGTAAGCTGACCACGCTCGCCGACCTGTTCCGGCAGCGTTTCTCGGTGGGTGTGGAGCGGGTGGCGGTGCTCCTGCTGGTACCGGGGTCGTTGCTCTGGGCAGCCGCGCAGATCCGGGCTTTCGGGCAGGTGCTGTCGGCCGCCTCCGGCTTCGAGGTGTCGTTGACTATCGCGTTCGCCGCACTCGTCGTGATCACCTACACGATCTTCGGGGGGCTCCTGGCCGACGCCTGGACCGACCTGATACAGGGCATAGCCTTGATGATCGGCCTGCTGGTGCTCTTCGTGGCGGTCTTGCGGGATACGGGCGTCGAAGCGCTGCGCACCGTCGAGCCGGCACGCCTACAGCTGTTCGGGGGCAGCGAGGTGCCCTGGCTGGCCGTGCTCGAAGACTGGGCCATCCCCGTGTGCGGCTCGGTGATCGCCGCCGAGCTGGTGGCGCGCGTCATTGCCGCCCGGTCGCCCCAGGTGGCGCAGCGCTCGGCCTTGCTTGCGGGCGGGGTCTATCTGGCTTTCGGCCTCATCCCCGTGAGTATCGGCCTGCTGGGCTTTACGCTGCTGCCCGACCTGGCTGAGCCCGAGCAGGTACTGCCGCTGATCGCCCAGGAATACCTGCCGCCGTTTCTCTACATGCTGTTTGCCGGCGCGCTCGTTTCGGCCATCCTGTCTACGGTCGACAGCGTGTTGCTCGTGTCGGCTTCCCTCGTCTCGCACAACCTGATCCTGCCGCTGCGGCCGGAGATGCCGGAACAGCACAAAATACGCCTCGCGCGCGGCGGGGTGGCGGTTTTCGGGGTCGTGGCTTACGTCATCGCCCTCCACGCAGAGGGCGTGTACAGGCTGGTCGAGGAAGCGTCGGCCTTCGGCAGCGCCGGCCTCTTCATCGTCGTCGTCTTCGGGTTGTTTACCCGGATCGGAGGACCCTACAGCGCCCTGGCGTCGCTGCTCGGGGGGATCGCGGCATGGATCGGCGGGGCCTACCTGTGGGCGATTCCGTATCCGTATCTAGCTTCCCTCGCCGTCGCCGTCGCGGCTTTTCTCGGCACGGCGCTGGCCGAGCACTACGCCGGGTTGAGGCCGTAGCGTGGAGCAGGGTGATGGAGCCGGGTGGCGTTACGCCGCCTGAAAATCTCGGACATGGATGCTGTCGGCGCGGCTACGCTCTGCTTCCGAATAGCCTTGTGCTGCGGAAGCCGCGACCGCATCGTCCAGTTCGCGCGTGTTCCGGGCACCGCTCAGCACGAGCGACACATGGGCGTCGTCGAGCACCCAGCGGAAGGCCGCCTGCGGCATCGTCCGGACCTCACCGCGCACCAGGAAATCCAGCCGCTCGGCGTAGTCTGCGCGTTCAGCGATCTCTTCGCGGGCGTAGCGTGCGTTGAGCGTGCCGGCGGGGAAGACCGTATCGCGGCGGATGGTCCCGGATAGAAAGCCGTTGGCGAGCGATTCGCGGGCCACGATCCCGATGCCCTGCTCGCTCAGGTCTCGGATAAGCCCGGCCGCCTCCCGGTTCATCAGGCTGTAGACGACCTGGACGACGTCGATCTTACGGTCGGTGGCCCAGGCGCGGGCCATGGCTTCGGTGTTCTGAAACATCGAGATGGAATGCCCGATGAAGCGCACTTTGCCTTCCGCCTTGAGATCGTCCAGCGCCTGCCACACATCATCGTGGATATCGTCCGGGCCGAAGGGTGAGTGGAAGAAGAGGACGTCCAGGTGGTCGGTAGCGAGGCGGCGCAGGCTCGCTTCGACCGAGGTGCGGGCGCGCCGGGCGTGGAAGTTCGGCGCGGCGTGTTCGGTAGCGTTACGACCGAACTTGCTGGAGATCACCACCGTATGGCGGTCACCGCCCAGCGCCCGGCCGAGGACTTCTTCGGCGATGCCGTCGCGCGCCCGGTTTCCGTAGAGGGGAGCCGTGTCGAAAACCGTGATGCCGGCATCCAGCGCGGCACCTATGGTGTCCCGGGCGTCCGGCGCCGCGACGTCGCCGTAGACGGACGAGCCGAAAGCCCAGGTACCCAGGCCGATCTCGCTACACCGAAGGCCGGTACGCCCCAGTATCCGGTAATGCATGGCGT
>Ga0302046_10001104_pt1 | contig 25562 bp, 14 predicted proteins | sample RVTome_11_FD_200261 | JGI IMG/M metagenome (GOLD analysis project Ga0302046, IMG submission 200261) | Soil microbial communities from uranium-contaminated site in the Upper Colorado River Basin, Wyoming, United States - RVT147D111 (version 2) ... | reverse complement strand
CGACGAGCTGCTGCAGGAGGTCGACGTCGCGCTCGACATGTCCGGCCTGACCTCCGCGCAGACCGAGACCGTCACCTTGCGCCACGTAACGGGGGGCCGGCTAGCGTATCGGGCACAACTTGCCGCAGGGTTGGGCTGAGCAAGTACGCGCCGCGCGCAGAAGTACGCGCGAGCGAGGTGTGTTCACAGCACTCGCAGGTAAGGATCCGCGTAACATCCGCACGATCGTCCCCAAGCGCTTGCCGACAGCCGAATACCGCCAGAATCGAGGAAGGAGCTTCCGGCTAACGGGTCCTTGACGAGTCCAGGCGACGCGCCAACCGGCGGCGCGCGGCGGCGGTGGGGGCCGCATCCAAGACCCTCTCGCGCTCGGCCCCGCTGAGCTTCATGTGGTCGATCAGGACGCCCAGGCACCAGCTTCGCCGCGTGGGGGTGTCGAGCTGGGCGATCAGCCGGAGCGACTCGTCGACGCCGGTCACCGCGCCGCCGCGGATCAGCTCGCTGACGGCGCGCCGCGACGCCCAGCCCGGCCCCAGCTTCGCGACCAGCTCGGCGCGCCCGCTGACCCCGAGGGCCGCGACGCCGGCCGGATTCTGGCGCAGCTCGCGGAGCTCCCGCAGGCGCTGCGCCGCCGTGAGAGCGCCGCGCGGACCTTCCCGGTGGAAATCCTCGGGAAACGGCGCGGCCAGGTCCGCGACCCTCGCCGGTTCGGAGCTGATGGGGCCGGTCACCGCTCGCGCCACCGGCTCGGGGCCGGGAGCCGCCGACACCGGAGCCTGCGCGATCGGCGATCGGATCGACTGCGGCCGCGCGGGCGCCACGGGGAGCGTGGGCGCCGGCCTCGATTCTTCCGCCGAGGTGTCCGCGGCCGCCGGTGGCCGGGACCGCGGGCCGGGGCGGGCAGCCGAGGGCCCCGGGTCGGGGCCGACGGGGCGAGTCGCAGCCGGCGCCACCGGCTCGGGGCCGGGCGGCGTTGCAATCGCCGGCGCCTGGTCCGTGTCCCGCGGCTCCGCTTGGCTGGCTACCGGCGCCGGCGTCGGGTCGCCTAACTCTTCGGCCTCCTGCTCGAGCGCCGCCTGCACGGCGGTGGCCACCAGGTCGCTGACCCGCCGGCGGTCGGCCTGCCGCAGCTGCGCCGCCCAGCGCCGCAGCTCGGCGGGGTCCGCGTCGCCGAGGCGGTCGAGGGCCTCCTGCACCGCCCGCTCGTCTTCCGACAGCGTGCCGTCGCGCAGGAACAGGCGCTCGAGCTGCTTCCAGGCCACCCGGCTGCCGAGCGTCAGGGCAACCCGTTCCCGCTCGGCGGCCGAAAGGCTCTTGATCTGCCGCCAGTAGCGGGCGGCGAGCCGCAGCTTACGCGTCGTGCCGCGCTGCGCCGCGAGCTGGCGCAGGAACTCCTCGAAGTCGAGGTTGGCGGGGGCCACCGGCTACTTCCCGTCGTCGTCCGCCGCCTTGCCGCCGGCGCGCGCCGGCTTGCTGGTCTCGACCAGGCTCTGCGCCGCAGCCCCCGGCAGCGCCGCGATGCCCTGCAGGAACTGGTCGATGTCGACGCCGGCGAGCTGCTCGAGGATGGGGCCGAGCTGGGTGAGGACCTGCACCACGTCCTCGGTCAGCTTGGCGGCTCCCGTCCCCCGCCCGGCGCCGTTGCTGATGATCGTCGTGGCCCCGGCCCGCGACAGCGGCTCGGAAACGGCGGCGGCGATGTCGGGAAGCACCTTGAGGGCTTCGATCGAAAGGCCGGCCTCGTTGTAGAGCTTGAGGGCCTCGGCGAGGAGGCGCCGGGCCTCGGCCTCGGCCTCGCCCCGAGCCCGGATCGCGTCGGCCTCGGCCAGACCCACTTCGCGCTCCTGGGCGGCCTCGGCAGAGGCGCGGGCGATGCCCTCGGCCTTGACCGCCTCGGCCTCTTCCTCGCGCCGCTTGCGCGCCGCCGCGGCGCGCTGCTCGATCTCGTAGCGCTCGGCATCGACCTTTTCGCGAACATTGGCGTTGAGCTCGAGCTTGCGGCGGGCGACCTCCTTCTCGGCGATGCGGATGTCCTGCATCTTGAGCTCCATCTCGCCGCTCTTGACCGCCTGGGCGTCGGCCACGTCGACCTCCTGCTTGATCGACGCCTTCGTCAGCGACAGCAGCTTGTCGGCGTCGGCGATCTCGGTGTCGACGCCGATGCGCTTCTGCTCCTTGGCCTGGCGGGCGACCTCTTCCTGGATGGCGGCGTCGCGGTCGGCACTGGCGATGGCGATGCGGGCCTCCTTGAGGGCCTCCTGGATCTTCGGCTGTCCGAGGGCGTCGAGGTACCCCTGCTCGTCTTGGATCTCCTGGAAGACGAACGACTTGAACTCGAAGCCCATCGCCTCGAGGTCGCGGTGCGCTTCGTCCCGCACCTTGTCCTGGAAGGATTTCTGGTCGCGGTACAGCTGCTCGACCGTGAGGGTGCCGACGATGCCGCGCAGGTGGCCGGCAACGGTCTCCTGGATCGTGCCCCGAACCTGGTCGGGCGGTACACCGAGGAAGGACTCGGCGGCACGACTGATCGCGTCGATGCTGGTGTGAACCTTGACCTGCGCCACCGCCTTGACGTTGATCGGGATCCCCTGCTCGGTGTAGACGTGCGGCAGGTTGATCTCCAGCGTCATGATCTTCAGCGACAGCCGCTCGAAAGCCTCCCACCCTGGCCAGATGAAGGTGCCGCCGCCGCGCACGATGCGATAGCCCTCCGACTCGCCCTCCACCGAGACGACCTTCTTGCCGAGCAGCTTGCGGCGACCATAGACGATGAGCGCCTCGTCGGGCCCGGCCTTCTTGTAGCGAGCTTTGAAGACCAGATAGACGACAGCGAGGCCGAAAAGCAACGCGACGACGAAAAAGGCGAAGCCGAACGCATCGAGAATATTGGACATCCGATCCTCCCTTGGCAGCGACCGCCCGAGCGCGTCGCGACGGGCATCGCGGCAAACGCCGGGCGAAGGCTTCGGCGACCCTTGACCCGGGCTGGACCTTGCCCGGTGCGGCCTCACCCCGTTTGTGCCGACGCAGGCATTCTTCTGCGATCGGCGGCGGCGCGCAAGGGTGGACCGGCGGCCAACTCCTTCGTCCCGCCGTCTCCTCGGCCTTCAAAATAGTGAGGACCTTTTTATTTTGAACGCCAGCGGCTAGCCTTCCCCCGTCAGGAGGCGCCCGCCCGTTCGGCGGGCCGCGGAAGCCGGGCTGTTCGGGGACCGGCTGTTGCGACATCTCGGTCTGGGGACCGATGGCAATGGATGGTGGAGGAGCGTTGCTCACAATCCACTGAGCGCCATTCCGCGGGGCCGGAAGCATCTGGTCGCGCCTGCCGTGCGCGGCGGCGTCCAATCCCTGGCGGCCGGCGAGCTCGTCGCCATGCGGTAGCTCGTCCCAGCATCCAGCTCGCGCCTTCGCCTCTCGAAATCCACCATTGCGCGCGATGAGAATGAGGCCGAGAAGGGCACGACTGGCGATCGTCGTCCTGATCGTTGCCGCGGTGACGGCGACCGTGGGCGCGACGATCACGGTTTCGCTGTATCGCTACGCGTTCGAGCATCACCGCGGCCACCTCCGAGACCTCGCCCAAGCCCGGGCCCGGCTGATCGCCGCGGCGGCCCGGCTCGAGGCCGTCGATCCCCCCAACGAGCCCGGCGACGCCGACGAAGCGGTCTTGGCGGAGATCCGCGACCTGCAATCCGCCGCGGCGGAGTTCGGCGAGAGAGGAGCGTTCACGGTCGCTCGCCGGGTCGGTGACACGATCGAGTTCATCGGCAGCGGTCCCGACGGGCAGCCCATCGGTGCGGTGCCGTTCGACGCTGCCGCCGCCGAGCCGATGCGCCGGGCGCTCGGCGGCAGCTCCGGAACGATCATCGCGCCGGACTACCGCGGGGTCGAGGTGCTGGCGGCGTACGAGTGGGTCCCGGAGCCGGGCGTCGCCGTCGTCGCCAAGATGGACCTCGCCGACGTGCAGGCGCCGCTGCGGCGCGGCGCGCTGCTCGGCGGCGGCTTCGCCGCCCTCCTGATCGCGGCCGGCGCCTTGCTGATCTTCGTGCTCGGCGAGCGCTTCACCCACGAGCTGGAAGCCGGCCAGGCGCGCTACCTGGCTCTTTTCGAGGGCTCCAGCGACGGCTTGCTGGTGCTGCGTGGCGAGCGCTTCGAGGAGGCCAACGAACGGGCTTGCGAGCTCGCGATGCGCAGCCGAGAGGAGATCATCGGCAGGACGCTGGCCGATGTTTCGCCGCCCCTGCAGGCGGACGGAAGCCCCTCCGACGCAGCGGCGAGGGCGCGAATCGAGGCGACGCTGGCCGCTGGGCCGCAATCGTTCGACTGGCGGTTCGAGCGCGCCGATGGCCAGCTCAGGGAAGCTGCGATCACCACCACTGCGCTCGAGCTCGACGGAGAAACGCAGGTGCTCGTGACGATGCTGGACGTCACCGAGCGCAAGCGACGCGAAGAGCACCGGCGCCGACTGCTGACGATCGTCGAGGCGTCGGCCGACGGCGTGGAAATGGCCGATGCCGAGGGGCGGATCATGTATGCCAACGCCACCTGCCGCGCGCTTCTGGGCTTGGAACCGGACCAGGATCTCGCGGGCCTGCGGATCTCCGATTTCAGCGATCCCCGCGATGCCGAGGAGCTCCTGTCCACGGCGGCGCGCGAAGGCTCCTGGCGCGGAGAGGTCGAGGTCCGGCGCGCCGATGGCGGAATGGTGCCGATCTCCCAGACGGTGGTCGTCCACCGCGACGAAACCGGGGAGCCCGCCTACTACTCGACGATCATGCGCGACATCAGCGCGCGCCAACGGGCCGAAGGCGAGCTGCGGCGGCTGGCGACGGCGATCGAGCAGGTCAGCGAGGGGATCATGATCACCGACGCCGACGGTACGATCGAGTACGTCAACCAGGCCGCCGAGCAGATCACCGGCTATGGTCGCGAAAAGTTGATCGGCGCGAACCCACGCCTCCTGAGGAGCGGCCACCAGGACGAGGCCTTCTACGCCGAGCTGTGGGAGACGATCTCCAGCGGCAAGCGGTGGCAGGGCCAGCTCGTCAACCGCCGCGCCGACGGCACCTTCTATCAGGAGGAGATGTCGATCTCGCCGGTGCGCGCCGAAAGCGGAGAGATCCGCAGCTTCGTTTCGGTCAAGCGCGACATGACCGAGCAGATACTGCTCGAGAGCCAGATGCGGCAGGCCCAGAAGATGGAGGCTATCGGCCAGCTCGCCGGCGGCGTCGCCCACGACTTCAACAACATGCTCACCGGAATCACCGGCTACGCCCAGCTCATGCTACGCGGCATCGAGGACGAGGAAGACCGCGCCGATCTGCAACAGATCCTCGAGCTGTCGCAGCGCGCCGCCGGCCTTACCCACCAGCTGCTCGCCTTCAGCCGCCGCCAGCAGCTCGAGCGCGAGAGCCTCGACCTCAACAACCTCGTCGAGAGCACGCTGAAGATGCTGCGCCGACTCATTCCCGAGGACGTCGAGCTGGAGTTCGCGCCCGCCGCTGATCTCGACAACGTCATGGCCGACTCGGGACAGATGGTCCAGGTCCTGATGAACATGGCGCTCAACGCCCGGGACGCGATGCCCGACGGCGGCAAGATCTTGATCGCTACGTCGAACGTGTCGATCGACGAGAACTACGCGCGCCAGCACCTGGATGTCGAGTCCGGCCCCTACGTCCTGCTTTCGGTAACCGACACCGGCACCGGCATGACCAGCGAGACGATGAAGCACCTGTTCGAGCCGTTCTTCACAACCAAGGGCGTCGGTGAGGGCACCGGGCTCGGCCTCGCCACCGTGTACGGGATCGTCACCCAGCACGGCGGCCGCATCACGGCGTACAGCGAGCTCGGACGGGGGAGCACGTTCAAGATCTACCTTCCGGCCACCGGGATCGTGGCTCGGGTCGCCGACCGGGACAAGCTGCCCCTGCGGCGCGCCTCACGGGTTGCCACGGTACTGCTCGTCGAGGATGAGGACTCGGTGCGCGCGGTCGTCGAGCGCACGCTCGGCGAGCTCGGTTACAATGTCCTGAGCGCCGACCGGCCGTCCGCCGCCCGAGCAGCTTTCGAACAACTCGAGGGAGCCATCGACCTGTTGATCACCGATCTCGTGATGCCGGGCGGCACCGGCCGAGAGCTGTACGAGGAGCTCGCCGGAGGCCTGCCGCATCTTCCCGTCCTCTTCATGTCCGGCTACCCCGATCGCGGCGCCGTGCAGTTGGGCGGCCTGCCGGAGGGGGCGGAGTTCCTGCAGAAGCCCTTCAGCCCCAGGACGCTCGGCGAGCGCGTCGCCCTGATCCTGGGGAACGACCCGTGAGCCTCGCCTGGATCTCGCTCGCGGCGCTGGTTGCGGCGGTCGTCGCCGGCATCGCGCTGCGCGTCAACATCGGGCTGCTGGCGCTCGCCCTCGCCTACCTGGTGGGCGCCGGGCTCGGCGGCATGCCGGTCCGCGAGGTGACCGCGGGCTTCCCCGTGCAGCTCTTCCTGGTCCTGGTCGCGATCATGTTCCTGTTCGCCCAGGCGCAGGTGAACGGCACCCTCCCCAAGGTCGCCCAGCAAAGCATCCGCCTGGCGCGCGGCAACCTCGGCATGGTGCCGATCGTCTTCTTCGGGCTGTCGGTGGCCATCGCCACGCTGGGCGGCGGCAACATCGCCGCCACCGCTCTGATTGCCCCGATCGCCATGGCCGCTGCCGGCCGCATGGGCATCAGCGCCTTCCTGATGACGATCATGGTCGGCAACGGCTGTAACGCCGGGGCCTTCTCGCCGATCGCCCCGACCGGCATCGTCGCCAACCAGCTGATGGCCGAGGCGGGGCTGGCGGGCATGGAGTGGCAGACCTTCTGGAACACGTTCTTCGCCCAGTCGTTCGTGGCCTTCTCCGGCTACTTCCTGCTCGGGGGGGTGGCGCTACTGCGCAGCGAAAAGCGCGTCGACGCGGCCGAGCACCTCTCGGCCGAGGATCTGGCGCCGTTCAACCGCGCGCAGTGGTTCACGCTCGCGGTGCTCGCCGCCCTGCTGGTCACGATCATCCTCTTCGGGGTCGATATCATCGTCGGCGCCTACGTCTGCGCCGCGATCCTCCTGCTGACCCGCGTCGCCGACCAGGAGGCGGCGATCAAGGCGGTGCCGTGGGGCACGATCATGCTGGTGTGCGGGGTCTCGACGCTGGTGTCGGTCCTCGGCCAGACCGGTGGCATGGACGTGATCGTCGACATGCTGGTGGCGATGTCGACGGCAACCAGCGTCACCGGGATCGTCGCCTTCGTCTCCGGGCTGATATCCGCCTACAGCAGCACGGTGGGAGTGGTCCTGCCGGCGTTCTTGCCGCTGGTTCCCGGCCTCGCCGAGCGTCTCGGAGCCGACCCGATGGCCATCGCCTCGTCGATCAACGTAGGCGGCCATCTGGTCGACGTCTCTCCGCTGTCTACCATAGGTGCGATTTGTCTCGCCGCCGCCGCGCCCCACGAGGATCGCGACGCCCTGTTCAACAAGGTGCTGGCGTGGGGGCTGTCGATGTCGGTCGTCGGGGCGCTGGTCTGCTGGGTCTTCTTCGGACTGCTCTGAGACGGGCCGAGCCCTGCAGACGCGAGATCGCCCAAAGGCCCTGGAACCGCGGCCAGCGTGCTGCCGGCTCGCCTCCCGGTGGCGGGGAGGCCAGCAGGGCGGGATCGACAACGGGGACGGGAGTGGGCGTTCACCCCCCGCCGAGCCAGCTGACCCCCACGACGGCGGCACCGGCCGCCGCCACCCGTCCCGGAGCCGTTCCGCTCGACGAGGCCTGGAAACCTGCGAAATCAGCCGTATACTCTGTTCCGTAGTGGACCGCGATTCCCCCCTGTGACCCGAGGCCGCGCATGAAAACGCTCTCCTATGCTGTTGTCGGCCTGGGAATCCTCTGCCTCGGCCTCGCGGCGAGTGAGGTTTCGGCGCAGCGGCGGTCGGGGCCGGCCGTGCAGGCGGCGATGGCGGCATCGGCGCCGGCGCCGAAGCAGTCAACGTTGCAGGCGCAGAACGCGGTCATCGGCCGCTACTGCCTCCGCTGCCACAACGACGCGATGAACACCGGCGGCCTGTCGCTGGAGTCGTTCGACGCCGCCGACGCCGCCGAGACCCCGGAAGTCACCGAGAAGATGATCCGCAAGCTGCTGGCGGGGATGATGCCGCCGGCGGCCGCCCAGCGCCCCGACGATGAGACCTACGCTGAGCTGATCACGACGCTCGCGGCGACGGTCGACGCGGCGGCCGCGATCGATCCGAGCCCCGGCGGGCGAACCTTCCAGCGCCTGAACCGCGCCGAGTACGAGCGCTCGATCCGCGACCTGCTGGGCCTCGAGGTCGACGCCGGCGTCTATCTGCCGCCCGATACCGTCAGCGCCGGCTTCGACAACATCGCCGACGTCCAGGGGTTATCGACAACTCTGATGGAGGGATACCTCAGCGCCGCCAGCGAGATCAGCCGCCTGGCGATCGGCGTGCCACGGGCCAGTCCCGGCGAGGCGACCTACAAGATCCCCCGCTACGTTTCCCAGCGCGAGCGCGTCGACGGCGCCCCCTACGGCACGCGCGGCGGCGTCTCGGTGGTCCACTCGTTCCCGGCCAACGGCGAATACGTCTTCACGATGGCCTTTTACGACTCGCCGATCGCCATGCTCTACGGCAAGACGACCTACCACGACGAGCAGATCGAGGTGTCGATCAACGGCGATCGCGTCGCCCTGTTGGACGTCGATCGCTTCATGGACCCCGACCACGAGATCCTGAGGACCGGGCCGATCTTCGTGCGCTCGGGGCCCCAGCGATTGACCGCCGCCTTCATCCAGAAAGCCGAGGGTCCCGTCCCCGACGTGCTCTCGCCGCACAACTGGAGCATCGCCGACAAGGACATCGGCGCGGCCTACGGCGTCACGACCCTGCCCCACCTCCGCGACCTGGCCGTCCTCGGGCCCTACAACGCCACCGGCGTCTCGGCGACCCCGAGCCGGCAGAAGATCTTCAGCTGCAGGCCGACGTCGGCGGGCGAGGAAGCCGGCTGCGCCGAGCAGATCCTGTCGCGCCTGGCGACCGCCGCCTACCGGCGAACGCTCAGCCCGCGCGACGTCGCGGCCTTGATGTCCTTCTACGAGGCCGGCGCCGCAGGCGGCGGCTTCGAGGCCGGGATCCGCTCGGCGCTGGAAGCGATCCTGGCGAGCCCTCATTTCGTGTTTCGTTTCGAGCAGCCGGCCGCCGGCGGCGGCGGTCGCTACCGGATCGGCGACGCCGCGCTGGCCTCGCGCCTGTCGTTTTTCCTGTGGGGCTCGCCCCCCGACCCCGAGCTGATCGCGCTCGCCGGCGAAGGACGGCTCGCGGATCCATCGGTCCTGGAAGAACAGGTCGGCCGGCTGCTGTCCGACCCGCGCGCCGAGGCGCTCGGCACCCGCTTCGCCGCCCAGTGGCTGCGCCTGCAGGACCTCGACAAGGTCCATCCCGACGCCCTGACGTTTCCGGATTTCGACCAGCAGCTCGCCGACGCGATGCGGCGCGAGACCGAGCTGTTCTTCTACAACCTGGTGCGCGAGGACCGCAGCATCTTCGACCTGCTGACCGCCGACTACACCTTCGTCAACGAGCGGCTTGCCCGCCACTACGGGATTGCCGGCGTCACCGGGAACGACTTTCGCAGGGTGCGGCTGGCCGACGAGGAGCGCCGGGGGCTGCTGGGGCACGGCAGCATCCTGACGATGACGTCGCACGCCGACCGGACCTCGCCCGTACTGCGCGGCAAATGGGTCATGCAGGTCCTGCTCGGCAGCCCGCCGCCGCCGCCGCCGCCCGACGTTCCGGAGCTCGAGGCCACCGATGAGGCCGCCGACGGCAGGCTGCTGACCGTCCGCGAACGGCTGGAGATGCATCGCCGCAACCCCGCCTGCAACTCCTGCCACCGGATGATCGATCCCATCGGCCTGGCGCTGGAGAACTTCGACGTCACGGGCGCCTGGCGCCTCAAGGACAACGGCATGCCCGTCGACCCGGCGAGCCGCTTTTACGACGGCAACCAGGTGAGCAGCCCGACCGAGCTGCGGGAGGCGCTGCTGAGGTACTCCGATGCCTTCGTGATGACGTTTACGGAGAATCTCATGGCATATGCCCTGGGGCGGCGGATAGAGTATTTCGACATGCCGTCGATCCGCGCGATCGCCCGCGAGGCGGCGGCCAACGACTACCGGATCTCTTCGTTCATCTCCGGGGTCGTCGAAAGCGCCGCGTTCCAGAACAACGATCAGGTGCAGAGCGTCGAGGCGGCCGCCGGCAGTGGTGCAGAACGATAGCGGTTCGTGTTGAAATCGAGAGGAATGGGCAAGCAGACGAATATTCAGCTTTCGTGATTTGAACGTGGCCCCGCGGCGCTTCGGGCGCTTCGGGTACGTGGACCGAGGACGAGCATGTACATCAGCAGGAAAACGATCCCCCGCCGGACGGTGCTACGCGGCATGGGCGCGACGGTGGCTTTGCCCCTTCTCGACGCCATGGTCCCCGCCTTCGGCGGCACGGTCCGGAGCGGCGCGGTGGGCGCGGCGCAAGCGGATCCGGCGCGGCTGGTGTGCATCGAGATGGTCCACGGCGCCGCCGGCTGCAACGAGTACGGAGCCACCAAGAACCTCTGGTCGCCGGCCCAGATCGGGCGTGACTTCGATCTCGGCCCCAGCGCCCTCAGCTCGCTGGAACCGTTCCGCGACAAGCTGACCATCGTCAGCAACACCGACGTCGCACAGGCGGAAGCCTTCGACGCCGACGAGATCGGCGGCGACCATTACCGCTCGAGCGCGGTCTTCCTCACTCAGTCTCACCCACGGCAGACCGAGGGCGCCGACGTCCGCGTCGGGACGTCGATGGACCAGCTCTATGCCCAGAGGTTCGGCCAGGAGACGCCGATCCCCTCGATGCAGCTGTGCATCGAGAACGTCGATCAGGCGGGCGGCTGCGACTACGGCTACGCCTGTGTCTACTCGGACACCATAAGCTGGGCGTCGCCCTCCGAGCCGCTGCCGATGATCCGCGACCCGCGCGCCGTCTTCGACCAGCTCTTCGGCGCCGGCGGCACCCCCGAGGAGCGCGCGGCGCGACGGCGCAGCAAGCGCAGCATCCTCGACTGGATCGGCGAGGAGGTGGCCTTCTTGAAGAAGCAGTTCGGACCGGCCGATGCGGCACGCATGGACGGCTATCTCGAGAACATCCGCGAGATCGAGCGGCGCATCGAGCGGGTCGAGGCGCGCAACAGCAGCGGCGAGGTTCGCGAGCTGCCGCAGGCCCCGGCCGGCGTCCCCGACTCGTTTAGCGAGCACGTCAAGCTGATGTTCGACCTGCAGGTACTGGCGTTCGCCGCCGACGTCACCCGCGTCTTCTCGTTCAAGCTCGGACGCGACGCCTCGGCCCGCGTCTACCCGGAGAGCGGCGTCGATCGCGGCTTCCATCCCTTGTCGCACCACGGCGGCAAGGAGGAGACGGTCGAGCAGTTCGGCGTCCTCAACCGCTACCACGTCAGCCTGGTCCCGTACTTCCTGGAGAGCCTGCAGCGGACGATGGAGGGGGAGGCGAGCCTCCTCGACAAGACCATGGTGATCTACGGCTCGCCGATGGGCGACCCGAACCTCCACAACCACAAGCGCTGCCCGCTGTTCGTGGTCGGCGGCGCCAACGGACGGCTCGACGGCAACCTCCACCTGCGGGCGGACGACGGCACGCCGATGGCGAACGTGATGCTGAGCCTCATGCACCGGCTCGGCCTCGACGACCTGGAGAGCTTCGGCGACAGCACCGGCGAGCTCTCGTTGACGATCTAATGCGACGACGCGACCCGGACGTGCGGCCCAGCTCTGCAATCCGCAGCCCCTGGCGGAAGGATCGTTGGTCTGCCTCGCCGACCTCGCGGGCGGCGACCGGGAGGGCCGCCACTCCCGCAGGCATCGACGAGCAGGCCCGGCGTCCCCTGGGGGCCTTCCGGCCCCTCGCAGCGAAGCGGCTCGGAGCCATTTTCGCGCTTGCGCTGGGCCTTCCGACGCTGCTCTCGGCGGCGCCCGGGCAGGGGGGCGCTTCGCCCGTAGCCGACGCCGCCATGCGGAACGACGTCGAAGCGGTCCGCACCCTGCTCCGCCAGGGCGCCGACGTCAACGTCCCCCAGAACGACGGCATGACGGCGCTGCACTGGGCGTCGCGCAACGGCCGCGTCGAGATCGTCGAGATGCTGGTCTACGCCGGCGCCCACCTCGAGGCGGGGACGCGAATCGGCAGCTACACGCCGCTGCACCTGGCCGGCAAGGCCGGCGACGCGGCCATGGTCGCGGCATTGCTCGAGGCCGGCGCCGACGCCAACGCCGCCACCGCCGCCAGCGGGGCGACCGCGCTGCACTTCGCGGCCGCCGCCGGCAGCGCGCCGACGATCACGACGCTGCTCGATTACGGCGCCAACCCGAACGCGACCGAGACGGCCTGGGGAAACACGCCGCTGATGTTCGCCGCCGCCGCCAACCACGTCGGCGCGGTCGCGGCGCTGGTCGAACGGGGCGCCGACATTTCGCTCTCCTCGACGGTCGTTGACGTCGTCGAGCGGACGGAGTCGGACCGGGTGGAGCAGAGAATCCGCGACCGCCAGGCCGCCGCCTTCAAGGAGATCGAGGAAGAGGCCAGGGCCGAGGGCGAACCCGCACAGGGCGAGGAAGAGAAAGAAGGGGAGGAGAACAAGGAAGGGGAAGCCGCCGGAGTCGAAGGAGAGCAAAAGGCCGAACAGGGCGCCGAAGGTGAAACACCGAAGGAAGCCGAGCAGGGCGCCGAGGCCGAGAAGCCGAAAGAGGGCGAGCAGCCCGAGGCCGAAAAGTCGAAGCAAGGCGAGCAGGGCGTCGAGATCGAGAAGCCGAAGGCCGAGCAGGGCGCCGAAGCCGAGAAGCCGAAGGAAGGCGAGCAACCCGAGACCGAGAAGCCGAAGGAAGTCGAAGGGGGCGCTGCGGCCGAGGGCGAAGAGACCGAGGCCGGCGAAGAAAAAGAGGAGGGCGCTGCCGAAGAAGGCGAGAAGCCGGAGGGCGAGGCCGACGAGAAGGAAGAGGAGAAGAGGCCGCCGAGCTATGCGGAGCTCGTCGGCGGCCACGGCGGCTTGACGGCGCTGCTGTACGCCGCCCGCGAGGGACACGTAGAGACGGTGGAGGCCCTGCTCGACGCCGGCGCCGACATCGACGCGGTAAGCGGCGGCGACCACACCAGCCCCCTGCTGATCGCCACCCTCAACGGCCACTTCGACCTGGCGATGCTGCTGCTGGAGCGCGGCGCCGACCCCAACATCGCCAGCGATGCGGGGGCCACACCGCTGTACGTCGCCTTGAACGTTCGCTGGGCGCCGCGGTCGGCCTACCCGCAGCAAAACGCCTACAAGCAGCAACGGACAGCGTACCTGGATCTCATGGCGGCGCTGCTTGAGAACGGCGCCGATCCGAACGTCCGCCTGAGCAAGCACTTGTGGTACACGTCGTTCAACTTCGACCATCTGCTGGACTCGACCGGCGCGACGCCGTTCTGGCGGGCCGCCTATGCGACGGACGTCGAGGCCATGCGTCTTCTCGTGGCCCACGGCGCCGACCCGAACATCCCGACCTCGAAGCTGCCGTCGCGGGGCCGCCCGCGCCCGCAGGGCGAGGACGGCAAGGAAAAGGAAGAAGGAGACCCTTCGGGCCTGCCGCCGGTGCCGGTTGGCGGCCCGGCGGTCTATCCGCTCCACGCGGCCTCGGGCGCCGGCTACGGCGAGGGGTTCGCCGGCTATGCCCACCAGCACGCTCCCGGCGGCTGGATGCCGGCCGTGAAGTACCTCGTCGAGGAGCTCGGCGCCGACGTCGGCGTCCGCGACCACAACGCCTACAACGCGATCCACCACGCCGCCTCCCGGGGGGACTTCGAGATGGTCCTCTATCTCGTCCGCCAAAGAGGGGACGTAAGGGCGGTGAGCCGCAAGGGCCAGAGCACCGCGGACATGGCCAACGGCCCGGTGCAGCGCATCCAGCCCTTCCCGCGGACCGTCTGGCTGCTCGAGCGCCTGGGCGCCAAGAACAACGACAACTGCGTCTCCTGCTAAGTGTTCCGTACCGCAAACACGCCATCCCGCCGCCACAAACATCACCGTATCTACGGTACGGAACACCAAGGCGCGAGACGTTCGCCGGGGGAGCCGGGCGTTGAGCGATGATGCTTCGCGGCCCCGACCAGCAGCACCAAGGCTCGAGACGTTCGCCGGGCGAGCCGGGCGTTGAGCGATGACGATTCCCGGCCCCGGCCAGCAGCGCCCGTCGACCACGAGGTCGAGCGGACCGCGGCGCTGCGGAGACGCGTCGCCGCCCACTACGACGAGCTAACCCCCTACTACGCGGAGCTGTGGGGGGAGCACATCCATCACGGGCTCTACGAGACCGGCGCCGAGAGCCGCCGCGAAGCGACCGAGAAGCTGATCCGGTTGGTGGCGGAAGGCTGCCGCATCGAGCCCGGCGCGCGGGTCCTGGACGTTGGCTGTGGCCTCGGCGGAACGTCGCGCTGGCTGGACCGCACCTTCGGCTGCCGCGCCGTCGGGTTGACGATCAGCGAGGTACAGGCGGGCATGGCGCGCGATCGTTCGCGGGCCGGCGGTCCGGCGGAGGCCGGCGATTCCGGCGACTCTCAGGTACGAGGATCTTTCGCCGGCGAGACCGGTGGTCTGCGCTTCGTCGTCGGCGACGCAGCCAACCTGCCCCTCCGCGGCCCCTTCGATGCCATCCTCGCCATCGAGGTCCTCTCGCACGTCGGCGACCGCGGCGGCTTTTTCCGCGACGCCGCTGGCGTGCTCGCTCCCGGCGGGCGGATCGGCATCGCCGCCTGGCTCAAGGCCAGCGCCTTGAGCCCCGCGGCGGAGCGCCGCTGCATCGCCCCGATCGAGACGGGGATGCTGGTCTCGCTCCCGACCCGCGAGGAGTACGAGCGCCATCTGGCCGCCCGAGGCCTGCAGCTCGAGTCCTACGGCGACATCAGCGCCGAGGTGGCGCGCACCTGGGACCTCTGCCTCGAGCTCATCCGCGATCGCGCCCTATGGCGGGTGGCGCGCCAGCGCGGACCCGACGTCGTCGCCTTCCTGGGCTCGTTCCGGGCGATGCGGCGCGGCTTTGCCAGCGGCGCGTTTCGCTATGCCGTCCTGCACGCCGGAAAACCGGCCGCATGAGACTCGCTATCGCTCGAGTGCGGCGGCCCCGGCGAGGGCGCACTGGGCGTCCTGCTCGCCGGTGACACCGCTGACCCCCACGGCGCCGACAATCTGGCCCTCGAACATCAGCGGCACGCCTCCCTGCAGCGGCATGAAGCCGTCGATCGGCAGCAGCGCCGTGCGCCCGCCGGAGACCTCATCCTCGAGGTCCTTGGTCGGTCCCTGGAAGTAGGCGGCGGTGCGCGCTTTGCGGATGGCGATGTCGGTGGCCACCAGCTTGGCGCCGTCCATGCGCTGGAAGAGCAACAACTGGCCGCTGTCGTCGAGAACGGCGATCGATACCGCCCAGCCGTTGCGCGTGGCCTCGGCCTCCGCCGCGGCGGCGACGCGCTTGGCGGCCTCAAGCGTCAACACCGGCTTGGTGGGCAGCTGCGACTGGGCGGCGGCCGTCATTGGCCCGGCGAGCGCGAGTCCGGCGATGAGGATCTTGGTGAGCATGACACGAGTCTCCTCGGCAAGGTGTGGGTTCTCCGGGTCGGTAACGGCTTTCGCCGGAGGCTACTACACTTCCATGCACGGCCTGCTAGGTTTGTCAGCGCGGCGGAGCGTCGATACGCTTGCCCGATGGCGAGGAAACGATGAAGAAGGTGCGCTGGGGGGTGCTCGGGGTGGCGAAGATCGCCACCGAGAAGGTGATTCCGGCGATGCAGGGCGGCGAGTACGCGGAGGTCGTTGCCATCGCCTCGCGCGATCCGGCGAAGGCCGCGGCCGCGGCCACCGAGCTGGGGCTGGCGAAGGCCTACGGGTCCTACGACGAGCTGCTGGCGGCGCCGGACATCGAGGCGATCTACAACCCCCTGCCCAACCACCTGCACCGCGATTGGACGATGGCCGCCGCCGAGCGCGGCAAGCACGTGCTGTGCGAGAAGCCCATCGGCATGTCCGCGGCCGAGTGCGAGAAGCTGATCGCGGCGCGCGACCGCACCGGCGTCAAGATCCAGGAAGCCTTCATGGTGCGCACGCACCCGCAATGGCTGCGGGCGATGGAGATCTGCCGATCGGGGCGCCTCGGGGAGGTGCGCTCCTACATGGGCTACTTCAGCTATTACAACGACGATCCGGACGACATCCGCAACATCGCCGAGGCCGGCGGCGGCGGCCTGATGGACATCGGCTGCTACCTGCTGACCACGTCGCGGATGATCTTCGGCGAGGAGCCCCGGCGGGTGATGGCGCTGATCGAGCGCGACCCGGTCGCCGCGGTGGACATCCTGACCTCGATGATCCTCGATTTTCCCTCGGGCCAGGCGATCGGCACCTGCAGCACGCGCCTGGTTCCCTATCAGCGCGTCCACGTCTTCGGCGCCAAGGGCCGGATCGAGATCGAGGTCCCGTTCAATGCCCCCAACGAGCGGCCCTGCCGGCTGTGGGTCGATGACGGGAGCGACCTTTTCGGCGGCGGGATCGAGACCATCGAGATCGCCACCTGTGACCAGTACCGGATCCAGGGCGAGGCGTTCTCGCGCGCCGTCCTGCAGGACGGCGAGGTCGCCTACCCGCTCGAGAAGTCGCTTGAAAACATGCGGCTGATCGAGGCCGCCTTCCGGTCGGCGGAGACCGGCAGGTGGGAAACGCCCGAGTCGAGCAAGCCGCCGGAGGCCCCCTGATCGGTCATGCCTCTGTATCTCGGACTCGATTCCAGCACCCAGAGCCTGACGGCGCTGCTCCTCGAAGTCGACGAGTCGCAGCCGCGCGCCGCGGCGGGGGGGCGCCTGCCCCGGGTGGTCTTCGAGCACTCGCTCGTCTTCGATGACGAGCTTGCCGAGTACGGGACACGGCACGGCGTGCTGCCGGCCGACGATCCGGCGGTGGCCGCTTCGCCGCCGTTGATGTGGGCCGAGGCGCTCGATCGGATGATGTCCCGCCTGTCGGCGGCGGATCTCGATCTCTCGCGGCTGGCGGCGATCTCGGGATCGGCGCAGCAGCACGGCAGCGTGTACTTGAGCGCCCGCTTCGCCGGCCGGCTCGCCGGGCTCGATCCCTCGCGGCCTCTCGCCGGGCAGCTCGCCGGCGATGGGGATGAGGCCGCCGGCGTGCTCTCGCGCCCGGTGGCGCCGATCTGGATGGACGCCAGCACGGCCGCGGAATGCCGCGAGATCAGCGCCGCCCTCGGCGGCGCCGAGCGCCTGGCGCAGCTCACCGGCTCGCGCGCCTTCGAGCGCTTCACGGGGCCGCAGATCCGCAAGCTCTTCAAGCGCGAGCCGGACGCCTGGGCGGCGACCGACCGCGTCCACCTGGTCAGCTCGTTTCTCGCCTCGCTGCTCATCGGCGCCCACGCCCCGCTCGACCCCGGCGACGCGTCGGGAATGAACCTCATGGACCTGGCGGCGCGCCGCTGGCTGCCGGAGGCGCTCGAGGCCACCGCCCCCGACCTGGCGGCCAAGCTGCCGCCGATCGTCCCCGCCTCGACGCCCATCGGGCAGCTGGCTCCGTACTGGCGCTCGCGCTACGGCCTGCCGGCGGCTCGGGTCGTCGTCTGGTCGGGCGACAACCCCAGCAGCCTCATCGGCTCCGGCCTGGTTCGCGAGGGCCAGGTCGCCGTCTCGCTGGGAACCAGCGACACCGTGTTCGGCGTGATGCAGGCGCCGCGCGCCGATCGATCGGGGACCGGGCACGTGTTCGGGGCGCCGACCGGCGACTACATGGGTCTTACCTGCTTTCGCAACGGGTCGCTGGCGCGCGAGCGGATTCGCGACGAGCACGGCCTGGATTGGGAGGGCTTTTCGGCGGCCATACGAGCGACGCCGCCCGGCAACGACGGCGCCCTCGTGCTGCCCTGGTTCGAGCCGGAGATCACGCCTCACGTGGCCCAGCCGGGCGTTCACCGCCTTGGTCTCGAGCCCGGCGAGGCCGCCCGCAACGTCCGCGCCGTCGTCGAGGCCCAGATGATGGCGATGGCCGGCCATTCGCGCTGGATGGGTGTGGACTTCGAGATCATCCACGCGACCGGCGGTGGCGCGGTCAACCCCGAGATCCTGCAGGTCATGGCCGACGTCTTCGGCGTCGCCGTCCGCCGCCTCCAGGTGGGCAACTCCGCGGGCCTGGGAGCGGCGCTGCGGGCCTATCATGCCGACATGCTGGCCGGGCCCGGCGCCCCGTCCGCCGGCCTCCGCGCCGCCCCTACGGCTCGCCGGGGTGGGCCGGGTCAGGGCGATCAACGGCACCGGGAGACCGACTGGAGCGTCATCGTCCGCGGCATCGCCGCGCCTACGGGCCCGACCGTCGAGCCGAACCCGGCCGCGGTGCGCGTCTACAGAGACCTGGCGCCCCGATATGCGGAGCTGGAGCGCCGTCATCGGACGCCGGCGGCGCCCGATGCCTAGCCCGACCTTAGGTGAACCTCACGCCGATCTAGATAGCGCTCAGCCGATGATCTCCCGGAGCGCGACGATGAAGTCGCGGATCTCGGGCGCGTCCTGGGCCTCGGGGCTCTGCTCGAGGTACTTCTCGAAAGCCCCAACCGCCTTGGCGTACTCCCCGGCCTGGGCGTAGGCGTAGCCGATGTTCTTGTGCGCCATCGGATAGACCGGCTGGAGCTCGATCGCTCGCTCGATGAAGGGGATCCCGTCCTCGGCCGCACCGGCGTTCACCATCCCGACGCCGATGTTGTAGAGCGTCATCGGATCATCGGGGCTCCGCGCCAGCGCCGCCTGGAACTCCTTCGTCGCGGCCTCCGACTCGCCCAGCTCGCTATACGCATGGGCCAGCTCGATGTGTGAGTTGGCATCGTCAGGCTGGTACTCGACCCACTTGAGAAAGGCGTCGCGCGCCTGCTCGAAGCGGCGCAGCTCGAAGTGGGAACGACCGATCAGGGCGTGGAGGGCGCCCATCGCCTCGGCGTTTTCCGGCAACTGCTCGACCATGGGGAGCGCCTCCTGCAGGTGGGCGATTGCCTGGTCGAACTGGCCCGCTGTGAAGGCATCGTAACCGGCCTGATAACTCTCGTTGAGGAGGTTGGCCCGCGCCACCTCGGGCACGGGCTCGACGGGCTTCAACGTCATGTCGATGCGGACCGGCCCGGCTTTCAGGTCGCGTCGCTCGACCACCTCCTGGTAGCCCGCCAGCTGGAAGATGATCTGCGTGTCGCCCAGGCGCACGCTGCGGGCGAAATATTGGCCGTCCTCGTCGGTGATGAGCTCGACGGGCGCGACCTCGGCCCCCAGCCTTTGCATCACCGCGTCGATCGTTACCTTGACCCCCTCGAGCGGCTTGCCGTCAGGGTCGGTGACGAAGCCGGAAACGCGGGCGTTCCACTGCATTGCCACCACTTCGGCCGGTAGCAAAAACGCCAGCACCAGGAGGGTAAGCCCGCCGAGCAGGAAGCTCCGGAATGCGCACCTCGACCCCGACCCCACGACCTGTCCTTTCTTCATGCTCCTCCTTCGCTCACAACCGGCTTCCAGGCCCCTAGGAGGCAGACCCATCGGAGTTTCACCACGGCCTCCTAGCGCCTCGGTTCTCGTTCAGCCATCCACGCCGCCAGGTCGGTTACGTAGCGTCGCAGCACTCCCTGGATCGCCGTGGTCGCGCTGATGTCCTCGAAGCTGATGTTGGCTCGGTAGACGACCTCGCGGCTCTCGATGTCGATCAATCGGAAGTAGCCGGACGCGCTGCGCCCAGAGGTGCGCTCCGCACCCACGCCGCTCTCGATATCGGTGATCGAGATCGCCAGGATGAACTTGGCCCGGCCCGGCTGAACGACGACCGCGAACCGGTTCGATTCGGCCAGGGCCGAGCGCATCTGGCGCTCCAGCCGGACCAAGTCCGGCCCGCTCGAGTTCAGCGCCGAGTCCTCCAGGTGAGTGGCCCGTCCGCTGCGCACGCCACCGGGGTCAGTCCCCGTAGTACCCGGGTTGAAGTTGGTGGGCAGCTCGGCCTGGGCCCTGGCATCGCTGTCTTCCGCGGTGGCAACGAACACCGGTGCAGCGTTGATGCGGATCGCGAAGTCGTCCGGCGGCGGTGACTCATTGTACATGTCGAGCATGTTCTGCCGCATGTCCTCGCCGGCGAGCTGCGCCTTGATCGCCTGGTCCCAGGCGGTCTGCCAATCTGACACCTGGGCGGCGGCCATCGACGCGAGCCGGTGGGTGTGGCCGTGACCCGCGTTGAGCTCGGCAGCGAGAACCAGAGCGTCACGCGATTCCTGCCACCTGTCGAGGATGCCGAGCACGCGGCCGCGCTGGTAGTGGGCCTCCCAATACTCCGGGTCGGCGGCGATCGCTCGATCGAGCTGTTGGAGGGCTTCTGCGAAACGGTTCCCTTCGATCAGCTTGACGCCCTGCTCGGTGGCACGGGCGGCCTCGCGTGCGCCTCCCTGGGCAGTGCCGGCAGCGACAGACGGCGCGACCACAAGCAGGGCAGCGGCGGCGATGCCGATGAATTTTCGTGAATCTTTTCGAGTGGGCATGGTCTCCATCCCGGTCTGGGACCAGCTTAGCGCACCAGGGCAGCCTCGACCACTTGCCTGTGGCAGTTCGTTGGAGGGTGCGCCGGCCCGTAGCCTGCTAGACCCTTGCGGGATTCGCTGCCAAAGGAGAAAAAAGCCAAGGCCGCGGGGGCGTGTTTGCCGCGGGCTTGGCGCAGCGATTCACTCTGCCGAACTCGCTGCCACGGCCGAGGGCGGTGTTGAGGCCACCCTCAGCCGTGCAGCAAGACTCGGTCCTCTAGTAGTTCAACCTGACGCCTAGTAGTTCAACCTGACGCCGATCTGAATCTCACGATTCGGGAAGGCGCTGCTCGGGACCAGGAAACCCGACAGGTTCGTGCGCGTGCTGCCGATGTTGCGGAAGTAGACGCTGTTGAACAGGTTGAAGGCGTCCAGCAACACCGTCGCCTCGATCGTATCGGTGAACGGCAGACGGTAACGGAGGCTGAAGTCGACGTTCGTCCTCGACGGCAGCGACGCCCCTTGGAGCGTACCCTCGAACTCGACGTCCGAGAGGCTGATGTCGTTGGGGTTGTTGGGGTTGTAGGTGCCCGCCGGCGCCACCGCGAAGTTGTTGTTGTCGAGCCGCTCGTTGATGGTGATCGTCGTGCGACCACCCGTGAGGTAGCGGAAGATCCCGGCCAGCACGACCCCGCCGTTATCACGCCAGGAGGTCCCCGGAACCGTCCAGTTGCCCGACAGAACGAAGTTGTGCCGGCGGTCCCTGCCCCCCGGCCGGTCGACGTTCTGCGGATGATCGAGCCCCAGGTCCAGGCCTCCCGGGTTGATCGGCTCACCCGTGTCGAAGTTCCAGCCGGTCATCGCGAACGTCTGGAAGTACGGCGAGTCGGGGAAGTCGTTGTTGGAATCGCCCCGCAGCCGCGACAGCGTGTAGGAGATGCGGCCTCCCAGGGTGCCGACGCGGGTGGGCGACTGCCGCTTGACCACCGAGACCTGCAACGCGTTGTAGTCGGTCTCGCCCTCGTTGACCCTCGTCGTGATGCTGCCGAACGACGGCGTCTCGCCGTTCAAGATGCTGATGTTGGGACGGCCCTGCGTGCGGCTGAAGTCGTTCAGGTCGACGCTCTGCAACATGTTCCGGTTGCTGAGACGGACGTAGTCGAAGCCGATCGACAGGTTGTTCGCCACCACGCGCTCGACGCCGAAGGTGAGGTTGTCGGTGTGCGGCGCGATCCGGAAGGGCCAGTCCACCGTCGGGCTGGAGTTGAAGTCCGCCTCGTTGAGCAGCTCGTTCTCGAGCTGGGCCTTCAGGAAGTCGCGCACCTGCAGCAGGTTGGTGAAGCCGTTCTGCTGGATCAGGTCGATGAACGCCTGCTGGTTGTCGTTGTTGGGGAACGACACGGTGATGCCGCGCACCTGCAGCACGGAGTCGGTGAACTGAGAGTCAAAGAGCCCGCTGCGGTAGGGCGTGTAGAACCGGCCCCAGCCACCGCGGACGATCGTCTGGCCGTCACCGACGGGGTCCCAGGAGATACCCACGCGCGGACCGATGTTGTCGCTGTCGTTGGTGATCGTCTCCCAGTCGTAGCGCAGACCCAGGTTCAGCGTCAGGTTCGGGATCGGCTGCCAGTCGTCCTGCAGAAACAAGCCGAAGACGTTGGTTGGATCCACCTCGTGCTCGGGGAACTGCCCCTGGGCGCCGAACACCCGGATCGCGAAGCGCTCCGGATAGGTCGCCGTGTCGTTGATGTCGAACGACGGGTTCTCGGGAAAATCGAAGACGCCGTTGGCGGTGCCAACGTTCATTTGCTCGACGTGCCGGCGCCAGAAGTTGCCGCCGATCCGCAGGTCGTGATCACCCCACCTGTCCGAGGAGATGTAGGTCGACAGCGTCTCGTCGAACTGCAACGAGTTGTCGATCCGCTTCGAGCCGCGCGTGCTGGCCCCCTCTTCGATGTCCGGATAGTTGAGCAGCGGGTCGAGGCCAGCTTGACAGTCGTACAGCTCCTGGCCGCTCGCGGAAAAGCAGGTCTCGAAGATGCGCATGTTGGTGAAGTTGACGTTCTCGCGGGTGAACGAGATGCGCAGGTTGTTGAACGTCGTGTTCGACACCACCGTATCGAGCGACCCCACGATCCCCTGGTCGGTGTCCCTCTCGGCCCCCAGGTTCTCCTCGATCGTGTCGCTGCCGAGGCCCTGGTTGAACTGCGGCTGGTACTCCCACAGCCAGCGCAGCGCCATCTTGTTGTCCTGGGTCACCTGGTGGTCCACCTTCATCACCAGGTTGTAGGTATTGTTCGACTCCGAGGTGCTGAAGCTGCGTTCCGGCCGCACCTCCGAAAAATCGTTGACGACCGCTTCGTTGGGCTGCAGGTACTCGAAGCTGACGAAGTAGTGCGTCCTGTCCGCCACGATCGGACCGCCGATCGTACCCCCCACCCCGGCGAACGTGACCTTCGGCGGCTCCCGCCCCTGGCGCTCGGTGAAGAACGGGATGGAGTTCCAGCTGTTGTTCTGCCGGTACACGAAGCCGGTGCCGTGGATCTCGTTGCCGCCCGACTTGGTGACCGCGTTGACCACCGCGCCGGTCGAGCGGCCGAACTCGGCATCGAACTGGCTGGTGAGGACCTGGAACTCCTGCATCGCGTCGAACGCCGCCCGCACCTGGCCGCCGGCGTTGCCGCCGTTGAACTGGTCGTCGTTGGCGGCGCCGTCGATGTTGAACTGGTTGACTTGGTCGTCCTGGCCGTTGACGAACATCACGTCGGCCGAGATCGTCGAGGTGCCCTCGGCCGCGACCACTCCGGGGAGCAACGACGCGAACAGGATGAAGCTCCGGTTGATCGACGGCAGGTCCTGGATCTCGTTGGCGGCCAGCGAGCCGCCCACCTCCTTGGAACTCACCTCGATCATCGGGCTCGCCGCCGTAACCGTGAGCGTCTCGGTCACCGCGCTCAGCTCCAGGGTGGCGTCGATCGCCCCCTGTTGGCCGATCCGCAGCAGGACACCGGGACGCTCGACGGGCCGGAAGCCCTCGATCGCGAAGGTCACCGTGTAGGTACCGGGCACGAGGCCCTGGATGGTGTAGCCGCCGCTACCGGAGGTGACGGCGGTGCGCATCAAGCCGGAGTCCTCGTTGCGCACGGTGACGGTGACGCCCGGCAGCGGCGCACCGTCGGGGTCCGACACCGTGCCGCCGACGCTGGCACGGGCGAACTGCGCCTCGGCCGGGGCCGCGAGCGCCAAGGCCACGGCCAGCGTCATCAGGAAAAGAAGAGCGTGTCGCATCAAGCCACCTCCCGTCGATCCGGGTGAATGGGGCGGAAGGGCGCGTGTCGCCGGTACGTGACCCGCGGACCTTCCATTGGCTGTGCGACACGTGGTGCAAAGCCTGTACCGAATATACGAAATTCCGTAAATCTCTCAGTTGTATTGACGTGATATTGGAGACCGACGATCTCCGCGCCCTCGATCGAAAGGCGAGGAAAGTCCGGCGATTGTGGGAACTTAAGAGGCGAGGATGGCAGGGCGCGGCCGCGGACCCTTGCTTGTCTCGTGACCAGACAGATGGCCTTGCAGGGACCCCGGGCGCGGCCCTTTGGCGTCGCAGATATCCAAAAACACGAAGCGCAATCCAGCAATCCGAATCGCCGGTGCGTGGTTCCGCCGCCTTGGCGCAGCCGATTTACTCTGCCCGGGATCGCTGCTGCCACGGCCGAGGGCGGCGTTGAGACCGCCCTCAGCCGTGCAGCAAGACTCGGTCCTCTAGTAGTTCAACCTGACTCCGATCTGAATCTCGCGATTCGAGAAGGCGTTGGTCGGGATCAGGAAACCCGACAGGTTCGTGCGGGTGCTGCCGACGTTGCTGAAGTAGACGCTGTTGAGGAGGTTGAAGGCGTCCACCAGCACCGTCGCCGTGATCGTATCGGTGAACGGCAGACGGTAACGGAAGCTGAAGTCGAGGTTCGTCCTCGACGGGAACGATGCCCCTTGGAGCACACCGTCGAACTCGACGTTCGAGAGGCTGATGTCGTTGGGGTTGTTGGGGTTGTAGCTACCCGCCGGCGCCACCGCGAAGTTGTCGTTGTCGAGCCGGACGTTCTCGGTGATCGTGTAGCGGCTGCCGGTGATGTACCGGAAGATCCCGGCCAGCACGACCCCGCCGTTGTCACGCCAGGCGGTCCCCGGAACCGTCCAGTTGCCCGACAGCACGAAGTTGTGCCTGCGGTCCCTGGAGCCCGGCCGGTCGACGTTCTGCGGATGATCGAACCCCAGATCCAGGTTCCCCGGGTTGATCGGCTCACCCGTGTCGAAGTTCCAGCCGGTCAGCGCGAACGTCTGGAAGTACGGCGTGTCGGGGAAGAAGTTGTTGGAGTCGCCCCGCAGCCGCGACAGCGTGTAGGAGATGCGGCCTCCCATGGGGCCGAAGCGGGTGGGCGACTGCCGCTTGACCACCGAGACCTGCATCGCGTTGTAGTTGGTCTCGCCCTCGTTGACGGCCGTCGTGATGCTGCCGAACGCCGGCATCGCGCCGTTCAAGATGCTGATGTTGGGACGGCCGAACGTGCGGCTGAAGTCGTTCAGGTCGACGCTCTGCAACATGTTCCGGTTGCTGACGCGGACGTAGTCGACGCCCACCGACAGGTTGTCCATCACCTCGCGCTCGACGCCGAAGGTGAGGTTGTCGGTGTGCGGCGCGACCCGGTCCGGCCAGTCCACCGTCGGGCTGGGGTTGAACTGCGCCTCGTTGAGCAACGAGCTCTCGAGCTGCGCCCGCAGGAAGTCGCGCACCTGCAGCAGGTTGGTGAAGCCGTTCTGCTGGATCAGGTCGATGAACGCCTGCTGGTTGTTGTTGTTGGGGAACGACACCACGATGCCGCGCACCTGCTGCGCGGAGTCGAGGAACTGCTGGTCATACAGCCCGCTGCG
>Ga0302046_10001103_pt1 | contig 25569 bp, 25 predicted proteins | sample RVTome_11_FD_200261 | JGI IMG/M metagenome (GOLD analysis project Ga0302046, IMG submission 200261) | Soil microbial communities from uranium-contaminated site in the Upper Colorado River Basin, Wyoming, United States - RVT147D111 (version 2) ... | reverse complement strand
ATCACAGAGCGCCGCGATTCGATCGCGAACGAACATCTTCTGCTGCTCGCGGTGACGCGCATGAGCCTTCTCGTCGCCGCCGGTTCGGATACCGGCAAGCTTTTCCTGAAGGTCCGCAGCAAGACGGGTGTTGTGCTCCAGGTTGCTCTTGTACTCTTGGCCGCTGGTGCTGACTTGGCTCTTGATGAAGCCCAACGTCTTAGTGGCCTCTCCCCACGAGTTAGTCTGGTACGAAGAATCGGTCCGTCGCTTTCATCCTACAACGTAGGACCAGCAAACGTATAGCTTGTCGGGCAGGGAGCCCAACGCCACTTCACTAGGCTCACGACGATACGGGAACGACCCGGTGAGCCTTGCGCCTACCTCCCTCGAAGCTTGCTTTTCAAGTACGGCGGTATTATTCTCTTCACGCCAACGTCGCGACACCCAAGGCCGGAGGGTCGCCATGAAAAAGCTATCGTTTGCCTCTGCCTGTCTTCTCGTTGCCGCCTCCCTGACGAGCGGCCAGTCCCTAGCCGATCTCGCCAAGAAGGAAAAGGAGCGCCGCAAGAATGTCGAGAAGGATGCGCCGGTGCGCGTCATTACCGACGAGGACCTGGGAACCGGCACCCCCGAGTCAGATGGCGAGCGCGCGGAAGTCGAGGCGCCAACGCCCACGGAGACCGAATCCTCGGTGGACGCTTCCGTCCCGTCGTCACGGGATCGTATGACCGCCGACCCGTGGAACGAGATCTTCGCTGGTTCCGGGAAGCCTACTTCGAGGCGAGACAGGCCCTGGAGACCGCGCGCGGCTTTCAAAGCCATTGCGAAAACGGGACCGAACCGCCCCCGCTGCCCCCTGTTGAGGGCGGCTTTTGGATGTTGAACTGCGATGGGATTCCGGCGGACATCGAGAGGATTATGAAGGAGATGAATGAGATTCAGGAGGAGTGTTTCGACCAGGCCCGCCGCATGGGAGTCCCGCCGGGGCGAGCAAGATTGAACCAGCCTAGAACGGCCACCGGGTCCAAATGACGGCGGAGATTCATTCCGCCCTCGTCTGATTCGCTCGTATCCATTCGTCCGCGGCGCCTCGAAAAGCCTCGTCGACCGGGGAACGTTGGTTGGGCCACAGCTGGGACATGAAGATTCCCACGGCCTCCTCGCCAGGCTCGATCCAGAAGCGCGTAAAGAAAAACCCTCCCCAACCCCACGCGGGGCTCTCCTCCCGGGACTCTATCGAGAAGCCGAAACCAACTTTGCCTGCTCCCACGTTCAGGTCGCCAACCTGGTTGGTCGTCATCGAATCGACCGTGTCTTGTCGCATCAACCGCACACCCTCGAGCTCTCCTCCGTTCAGAATCATCTGGCAGAATCGATAATAGTCGTCCACGGTGGAGACGAGGCCCGCACCACCTGAAAAATAGGTTCGTGGGCCGCGGTAGTGATAGCTCGTGGAAAAAAGGACTGGACCCTCCCGGATCGGCCCCTCGGTAAGCTTGCGGAGCCCATCCCTCGCCGGCCTATAGACCGACGCCAGTCGGGAGACTTTATCCTCGGGCAGGAAGAAGTACGTGTCCTTCATTCCCAGGGGCTCGAAAACGCGCTCGCGAAAGAACTGTTCCAACGTTTCTTGCGAAACGACCTCGACGACATAACCGAGCACATCGGTCGATAGACCGTATTTCCACGCCGTCCCTGGCTCGTGAAGAAGCGGTAACGTGGCCAGGCGTCTCATGCTTTGTCCTATCGTGCCCTCGGTCTGACTCAAGCCATCGGAGATGTCCGCCTCGGCGTAGAGGGAGGTCAGGGGCTCGATTCCCGAGAAGCGGTAGCTGAGGCCGGCGGTGTGGGTCAAGAGATGGCGGATCGTAATCTCACCCCGCGCCGGCGCGACCGATTGATCCCCGTTGGAACCACTCACGACCACGTTCGGATGCTCGAACTCCGGAATAAAACGGGAAACCGGATCGTCCAGATCCAGCCGCCCCTCCTCGACGAGCATCATCACCGCGGTGCTAGTGATCGGCTTGGTCATCGAGGCGATACGAAAGATGGTGTCTTCCGCCATGGGCTCTTGCGCCTCGATGTCCTTCCAACCAAACGCCTCTCTGAAGACCACCTCTTCGTCGACGGCGATCAGGCCCACCGCTCCCGGGATCAGTCTTTCTTGAACGGCTTCTTCCAGAACGGCGCGAGGGCTGGCTACGGCCTCGTCCCGCACCTCGGGCGCCGGAGCACCGCAACAACACAGGATGAGGGCGAACGAGCTCGAAGGGAGACCGATCCGCCAGGGAGGACGCCTCACGCCTTCGCCTTCTTCCGCGTCATGCCGATGGATAGCAGCCCAGAACCTTGAGCGTCTCGGTGCATTCCGGAAGGACGCCGAGGACCGCGCTCACGTTGGGAGACTCGATGTTGCCTTCCCAATCCATGTAGAACATGTACTCCCACGGACGCCCCGGGATGGGGCGGGACTCGAGCTTGACGAGGTTCACTTCGTGGTTCGCGATGAGCTGGAGGACCGCGAAGAGCGCCCCGGGCTTGTTGGGTGTGGTGAACACGACCGAGGTCTTGTCGCAGCGATCGTGGACGCGAGGCTCTTTGGCGATCACCACGAAGCGTGTGTAGTTCTGAGGATTGTCCTCGATGGCCTCCGCCAACACATCGACATCGTAGATTTTGGCCGCTTGCAATGAAGCGATCGCCGCCGCGTCCGACGCTTCCTGTTCCTTGATCATCTTGACCGAGCCCGCCGTGTCGTAGGTCTGGTAGACGGTCCAGTCCGGATGGAGCCGGAGGAATCGATCGCACTGCGCGAGCGCCTGCGGGTGTCCATAGAGCTTCTTTATGTCTTTCTCTCTCACACCGCGATTCGCGAGGAGATTGTGCGACACCCGCAGCTTGACCTCACCGACAATCGACAGATCGAACTCGAGCAGCAAGTCGTAGTTCTGATTGATGGATCCGGCGAGCGAGTTCTCGATGGGCACCACGCCGTAAGCGGATTCCCCGGACGCCACCTTTTCGAAGACGTTGGGAAACGCTGGGACCCCCACCGGCTTGACGTCTCCGAAGAAGGCGAGGGCGGCCGTCTCGCTGAAGGCACCGGGCTCACCCTGGTAGACCACTTGTGTTTTCGGGGATGCGGACGACGTGGCGATCTCCGGATGTCGCCAGGAGAGCTCGAGCTCTCTTCCCACCACCGGTGCCATGGACTGCAAGGCCTTCAGGAGGCGCTGCAGCTCGGCGAAGGTGAGAGACTGCGCTCCGTCGGAAAGAGCGTGGTCGGGGTCGGGGTGCACTTCGATGAGAAGGCCGTCGGCTCCCGCGCCCATCGACGCCAGCGACATCGGGAGAACGTACCGGCGTACGCCGGTTCCATGACTCGGATCCACGATCACCGGCAAATGGGTCAGCTCCTTGAGAACCGGCACCGCGTTCAGGTCGAGCGTGTTTCGCGTCTTGGTCTCGAAAGTCCGGATGCCGCGCTCGCAGAGAATGACCTTCTGGTTGCGACCCAGGATGTATTCGGCGCCCATGAGCCACTCGTCGATGGTCGCAGCCAATCCGCGCTTCAAAATGACGGGTCGGTCCACCTCCGCGACCGCCTTCAGCAAATCGAAGTTCTGCATGTTGCGCGCGCCGACCTGGAGGATATCGGCGTAACGCGCCACGAGATCCACTTTGTCCGCTGTCATCACCTCGGTGACCACCAACATCCCCGTCTCTTCCCGGGCCTCGGCTAACAGCTTGAGCCCCTCCTCCCCCAGACCCTGGAACGAATAGGGAGACGTACGAGGCTTGAAGGCCCCTCCCCGAAGCACGGTGACACCCATCTCGGACAGTCGGCGGGCCGTCTCCAAAAGGATCTCCCGGCTCTCGACCGCACACGGGCCTGCCATCACGAGAAACTTGGGGCCGCCGACCAGGACGTTACCGATCTTGACCTGCGGCGCGAACCCGGACTCGCGCGAGGCTATCTTGTAGGGTTGAGAAATGCGTAGAACTTCCAGGACGACCGAATGGCTCTCGAGCTCTTTGCCCGAGAAATGAATCGCCCCGATCACCGCAATGACGGATCGCTCCTCGCCGCGGATGACCGTGGTCACGGTGCCGTGGTCGTGCAGCCAACTCTCGAGGTCGGCGATCTCACGAGGGGATGCGTCTTGACGTAAGACGATAATCATAGATACCTACCCAATGTGTTCAACATGAGCTAACGGAACGAAAAGAAAAGAGTGCGCCGCTAGGCGCTAAAGTGGGGAGCAAAGTAGCGATGTTGGATCGCTGAAGCCATAACGTGCGCAGTCTAGCAGCGGTTGGCCCGAAAGGTCAAGCTCCAACCTTTCTGTTGTCCGGGCCGCGCCTCACCTGGTATCCTGCGCACCTTTTGACTCCAAAGATGACGCGCCTCGATGCCCTCCTCTTGTTGGCGGTGCTTCTCAGGGGAACGCTCCCCGCCGAGGCCGCACCCTTGATTCCTCCGTTGCGGCAAGACGAGCAAGAAGACGAAGCGAGCGCCCCGGAGATCGAAGAGAGCGATGATGCCTGGCGAGGCCCCGTCGCGAACCGAAATCAGTTTCCACCAGCATTCCTATTCATCTCGTTGGAGCCCGAGAGGGCCCGGGTATTGAACAAAGGCGAGCGCACAGTCTCGGTCAATTTCGACTACTCCAACACACTCATCCTGCAGGAGACCGAGTTCGAGTCGCTCGAGATCGATTTGGAGTCACTGCGCACTCTTCTTCAAGGGAACTTTGGCTTGGGCGGGGACCTCGAGATCGCCGGACGCCTTCCCCTCTACTGGATGCACGCTGGCTTTCTCGATCCCTTCACTTCCGGCTTTCACCACGCCTTCGGTCTTCCCAACCTAGTCCGGGACATCGAGCCCAACAACGTATTCCGCTACCACTGGCGCGTCGAAGACGTACCGATCCTCGAGCGAGAAGAGGGTTTCGTGGCTCTCGGCGATCTGACGGTACAAGTGAAGAGAGCCTTTAGCTGGAAAGAGCTGGGCGCAACCGAGCTCGCGGCACGAGCGGCGATCAAGTTACCAACCGGGAGCCGCGATAGATTGGCTGGCAGCGGAGGAACGGACTTAGGGTTCGGCGTCGAGGTGAGCCGCGTCGGTCGAAAAGTGGGTGGCTTCTTCAACCTGAACTACCAGGTTACGTCCGATCTCGACGAAGCCCGATCCAAGAACTTCTTCTCATGGATGGCCGCCGGCGACTGGCGCTTCAAACCTTCCTTATCCGCGGTTCTACAATACGACGAATTTCGACCGATGCTCGAAAGCGATATCCACGTTTTGAAACAGAGCGGCCGCCAGATCATTTTCGGTCTGCGGTGGCGACGATCGGATCGGTTCCACTTCGAGTGGCGCTTCGTGGAGGATCTGTCAACGACCTCCCCCGATTTCACTCTGGGTTTCCAGATCAACTATCACTGGAAGCGTGCTCCTGCAATAGTGGAACCAGCGGAGTCCGCCGAGCCAGCAGAAGAAGAGAACTAACTAACTTCTAACTACTCCGGTTCGAGAAGCGCCGCGGCCAGCAGCGGGATCATGATCTCGTGGTGACCGACGAACTCGTAGCCGCGACCGGCTCCGGCAACGGGTCGCTCGACCACGTTTTTTCGCGGCCGGTAGTGGCGCAAAAAGTCGAAGCTCGCCGTCGAGAAGTCGGACAGCGGATGGCCCAGATTCCGAACGACGCTGACCGCCTTCAAGAACACCTCCGGCAGCACCACCGCCGAGCCAAGATTCAGATAGACACCACCGTCATGGAGGGTCCGCACCACCCCGGCTAGCAGTCGAAAGTCCTGCAAGCTCCCCGCTCCGATGCGCTCGCCGGAGGCCTGCGGATGCATATGAATGATGTCGGTGCCGACGGCCACGTGGACCGTGACCGGAATGGAAAGCCGGTAGCCCGCCCAAATGAGACTGAGGTGCATGAACTGAGGTTTATGCTGATCCAGAAAGGCCCCGATCGACTCCCCAATCCCCATTCCGTTTGCGACTCCCGCGTCGATCGCCTGATTCAAGAGAGACCCCGTCTCTTCCGCCATGCCGAACTCGCCGGACACCAGACCCTCTTCCACCTCCTCGGAAGTCTGACCTACGAGGGCCATCTCGAAATCGTGAATGATCCCCGCGCCGTTCAACGCCAGCCCGCTCACATAGCCCTGCTCCATCAAGTGAACCATCAGCGGCGAGAGCCCCACTTTGATCACGTGCGCGCCCAGACCCCAAACGATGCCCCGACCGCGATGACGCGCCGACTTCATGGCGCCGACGAGATCCTTGAGGTCACGCGCCGCCAGGACCCCAGGCAACGTATCCCAAAACTCCCGGAACGTCTCCCCCGCCTTGGGGACACCTCCGAGCTCGTTCAATCCCACTTTGCTCTTGCGAGACTTCAAGGGATACGTGCGGAGACCCGACAGATCGAGAGGATCGACCGGATACTTGGGCATCGACTCTACTTGGCCGCCCGGGAGTCCTTCGGGAAGAGCTCGTCCTCGATGATTTGACAAAGCACGTGCACGATCATGGAATGCACTTCCTGAATGCGCGACGTCTCGCGGTGAGGCACCGTGAGACAAAGCTCGACTTGATCCGCTAGAGCGCCGCCGTCGCGGCCCGCCAAGCCAATCGTTCGGACCCTCTTGTCCCGGCAAGCGGTGACGGCCTCGATCACGTTCGGAGAGTTGCCGCTCGTGCTGATGGCGAGAGCCACATCGCCTTCCGATCCCAAGGCTTCCACCTGGCGACGAAAGACCATCCGAAAATCGCTGTCGTTCGCCACGCTGGTCAGGATCGAAGAGTCTGTGGTGAAGGCGATCGCGGCCAGGGCCGGCCGATCGAAACCGAAGCGATTGACCAGCTCGGCCGCGAAATGTTGCGCGTCGGCGGCGCTGCCCCCGTTTCCGAAGGCAAGGATCTTGTTGCCCGCGCGAAGCGAGTCCACCATGATGTGCCCGGCCTCCAAGACCTTGGCGCCCGATCTCTCGAAGAAATCCTGCTTGAGAGCAACGCTGTCAGCGACGAGCGTTCGAAGTTCATCGACGTTCACGGCGCGATTATGAACCGAGCCCTTATCCGACCACAACTGGCTCGAGCAGGCTGGTGAAGAACATGCTAGCCTGCGCGACCGCAGGGAGCCCGGCGCGAATGCGCCGACGAAAGCGCCAGCCGTGGGGGTGGGGCCCCACGGCATTGATGCAATTAGTAAACCAGCATGCAATCGCCATAGCTATAGAACCGATAACGCTCGCGCACTGCCTCTCGATAGGCTCGCTGAACCGCCTCCACGCCGCCGAGGGCGGAGACCAGCATCAACAAGGAGCTCCGGGGTAGATGAAAGTTGGTCAGCAATGCATCGGCGACCCGAAACCGAAACCCCGGGTAGATGAAAAGCTCGGTGACGCCGGAGCCGGCGCGAACGTTCCCTTGTTCGAGGGCCGCGGACTCCAAGGCGCGAACCGTCGTGGTCCCTACCGCCACCACACGTCCGCCTCGAGCGCGAGCCCGCTCGATGGATGCCGAGGCTTCTGGCGGGATCGTATATCGCTCTGCTTCCATGCGATGCTCCTCTACCGTCTCCGTCCGTATGGGCTGAAAAGTCCCGTAGCCGACATGAAGCGTGAGCTCCACGACTTCGATGCGGCGGGACTTCAATTCATCGAGAATCCCTCGCGTGAAATGGAGCCCGGCGGTGGGGGCCGCGACCGAACCGCGCTCTCGCGCGTACACCGTTTGATACCGCTCGCGATCCTCCCGTTCGCGCCGGCCTTTCCCCAGGCCGGACGGTTCTCGTCTGATATACGGAGGGAGAGGCGTACGGCCCAAGCGTTCCAGGATCGGCTCCAAGTCCCCCTCGTGCAAGAGCTCCACGGTGCGCTTTCCGAGCTCTCCGACTCGGGTGACGCGAGCCCGCAGCTCACCGCCTCCGAAATGCAGCACCGTTCCGAGCCGAAGTCTTCTCGCCGGCCGCGCCAGAACCTCCCAGCGGTTGGCGGATTCGGGCCTTACCAGCAGGAGCTCCACGACCGCCCCCGATTCGGTGCGGCCACCGAGCTTGGCCGGGAAGACGCGCGTGTTGTTCACCACGAGCAGATCCTCGGAGCACAGGAGATCGGGGAGCTCCTGGAATCGGTGGTGACGGATCCCTCCCGTCTCGATCCCGAGCTGGAGGAGCCGCGAGAGATCTCTCCTTTCCAGGGGCTCCTGGGCGATGAGCTCGGGCGGAAGCTCGTAGTCGAAGTCGGAGACGAGCAGGGCTAAAACAGTCGTTTCTGTGGGCCGGGGCGAACTAGCCCGAAGTGACGGTAAGCGCGCTCGGTCGCGACGCGACCGCGCGGTGTCCGATCGAGGAACCCGATTTGCATGAGGAAGGGCTCGTAGATGTCCTCGATGGTTTCTCGCTCCTCGCTGATCACGGCGGCAATCGTACCTAGACCTACCGGGCCGCCGTCGAACTTCTCGATGATCGTCAAGAGTATCTTCCGATCCATCTCATCGAATCCGTGCTCGTCCACTTCCAAGAGCTCAAGCGCCTCGAGCGCGACGGGTTCGGTGATCCTTCCGTCCGCCTTGACTTGAGCGAAATCTCTCACGCGACGCAGCAAACGGTTGGCGATCCGTGGCGTCCCGCGCGAGCGCTGCGCAAGGGCCGGCGCCGCGTCGTCGTCGATGACGACTCCGAGGATGCGGGCCGAGCGCTTGACCACCGCCATCAGATCCTCTTCGTCGTAGAAATCCAGTCGGTGTACGATTCCAAAACGAGCTCTCAACGGAGACGTCAGCAAACCCGCGCGAGTCGTGGCGCCCACCAGAGTGAATTTGGAAACCGGTATCTTCACCGACTTGGCGGACGGTCCCTGACCGATGATGATGTCCAGGCGATAGTCCTCCATCGCTGGATAGAGCACTTCCTCGATCGAGGGATGAAGACGGTGCACCTCGTCGATGAAGAGGACGTCTCGGGTCTCCAGGTTCGTCAGGAGAGCCACTAGGTCTCCGGACTTTTCGATGAGCGGACCGGCGCTGGGTTTGATCTGAACCGCGAGCTCGTTGGCAACGACGTGTGCGAGAGTGGTCTTTCCGAGACCTGGAGGCCCATAGAGAAGCAAGTGATCCATGGCCTCGCCGCGCTGCCGTGCCGCTTGGACGGCGATCTGAAGCTGCGTCGTGACTTTTTTTTGCCCGATGTAATCGGCGAAGCTCTGGGGACGGAGGCTGGTATCGAGTGTGACATCCTCTTCCGACCGCTTGGCGGAGACCAATCGGTTGCTCATGGGTTTCCGGAAATTAAATCACACCTTGAGTCCGACCGCACGCATCAGGGCCAGAGCGTTGCTCTTCCGAACCACCCCGGGTTGCATTCGGTAGCTGAAAGACATCCTTCCATCTTCCAGGTGATCCTCGAAATGAACGTTGGCGGCGCGCGGGGAGAGCGAGTCGGCGATCTTGGCAAGCGCCAGATCGTGCGTGGTCACCAGACCCACCGCTCCTCGCTCCAGTAATCCCCGAACCAAACCATCGGCCCCGACCCGCCGATCGTGAGAGTTGGTTCCCTGTAGGATCTCGTCCAGCAAGAAGAGAAGCGGGAGATCCCCTTCGGCCAGCTCCATGATCTGCCGCAGATGGGTGATCTCGGCATAGAAACGAGAAATGCCTTCCTGGAGCGAGTCCTGCACACGGATGGACGCTCCCAGCGCGAACGGGGAGAGTCGCAGGCTCTTCGCTCGTACTGGCGCTCCCGCCAGAGCGAGAACCGCGTTGACCCCCACCGTCCGAAGGAGGGTGCTCTTGCCCGACATGTTCGATCCGCTCACCACCAGGAGCCTGAGCTCGCCGCCCAACCGAAGGTCGTTCCGCACCAGCTGGCCCTCGGGGATGAGAGGGTGGCCGATGGCGTCGGCCTCGTAGAGTGGTCCTTCGTCCACGATTGCGGGAAACGAATCCTGGGGATGCTCGTAGGCATGGCTTGCCAGCGAGACGAGCGCCTCGAGCTCACCGGTCGCGTCGAGCCATCTCGGAACCGAGCCGCCCCACTGGATTCTCCAAGACTCGATGACGAAGGCGAACTGCGTGCCCCAAAGCATCAATGCGGCCAGAGGGGCAAACATCTGGTTGCGCCGGGCGTCGAGGAAATCGATCCGTCGACGGAGGCCCTTCACCCGTTGAGACGCTGGCACTCCATCCGCCACCATCCGCTGCAGAGCGATCAAGCGTGGAGAAGAGAAGGACTCTCTTTCGAGGACGGCGAGCAGCTCGGCAAGGGCTGCGAGATCCCGCGCGGGCTTCTCGACCGCACCGAGGACTCTGGAAACGCGATCGCGCAGGGAAAACGCGAGCGTCGCCTCGATGAGAAGGATCGCGAGAACCGGCAACCGGCTGGTCATCGAGGCCAGCCACATCGTGATGCTCGCCAGCGCGAAGACCGCGAGGACGATGGCCAGATGGCGCCGCCAGTCGGAGCCCAGTACCGGAGGCGCCGACGCCCACCGAGTCAACGCTTCCGGATCGACTTGGGGCGCACCTCTCCCGGCGCTCGCGCGCGTCGCGATCTCTTCGCGCAGGTCGAGGCGAGGGGCGAGCTCTTCGACGGCGGCATGGCGGGAGAGGATCTCGTCCCGCGAGGCCGGCGATAGAAGCCAGTCTGCCAGCGTCTTCGCTCCCCAGCTCGTGGTCGCGGTGGAGAGTAGCTCGAAGAGAGACCCTCGACCGAACAGATCGAGATCCCGGGCATAAGGGTGAGCATCCGGAAGAAAACGATCTCCGGCATCACCTCGACCCGACCAACGGTTCTCCAAACGAGCGAGGCCGTTTTCGTAGAAATCCACCGCGCTTTCCGAGCACCACAGGCGTCGCAAGGCGCGGTCGTGAATGAAGACCAGAACCAGAAACCCAGAGGCGGGAAGGACCATCCACCACGAAGAAAGGAGGGGCGTGCCCCACGTGAACCAAGCCATCGCGGCTCCACCGGCGAAGGTCATCAAGCGAGCGTGCGAGATCCAATCCGCATTGCGGCGATGAAGTGCTGCCTCCTCCCGCCGCTTTCTCAGCCGAGCTTGGTACTCGGTCCGCGGCATCGGAGTCTCGATGGGGCGCGTGTCACTCATGAATCTGGTACAAGTCGGTCGAGCAGTCAGCTCGATAGGCGACGGAGCGCTTCCTTGAGCGCTTTCTCGAAGGTTGGGTTCGCGTCGTTCTTGAGCGCGTCGAGCACGGCCGTGTCGGCCTGAGCCCGCTGATACCCCAGATTGACGAGTGCCGAAAGAAGATCCTCGCGCAGCGCCAGCTCGGGAGCCGAGGCTTGGCTCCCCGACGCCCGTTCCCCGACCGCCAGCATCTCCGGCATTTTCTCCTTGAGCTCAACCACCAATCTCTCCGCCGTCTTCTTGCCCACCCCCGGAATGGAGCCGAGTTTGTGAAGGTCACCATGGCGGATGGCATCGACCAGATCGGGGGGTTCCAGTCCGGAGAGGACCTTGAGGGCGAGGGATGGTCCGACACCGGCCACCGAAATCAGTCGTTGGAAGAGCATCTCTTCGATCTCGGTCAAGAAACCGAAAAGCGCGAGGGTGTCCTCCCGCACGTGGGTGTGAATACGAAAGGACACCGTCGTGCCCTCTCCATCCAGCTCATAGTAAGTCGACAGCGGGATGAGAACTTTGTAGCCGACGCCGCCTACCTCCAGCGTCACTTGCCCGGGCTTCTTGTCGAGAAGCGTCCCTCGTAGGTGCGCGATCATGGTTTGGGCCGCAGGAGAGTCTCGCTCAAAGACTGTCGGCAACGCGCTCCGCGAAGCGCAAGCGATGGGCATCGCAGAGCGCGACGGCCAACGCATCGGCCGCGTCGTGAGGCTCGGGCAGCTCGTCGAGTCGCAGCAACAGCATGACCATCTTTTGCACTTGCTCCTTGTCGGCACGACCGTAGCCGACGACTGCCTGCTTGACCTCGAGAGGGCTGTACTCGAAGACCGGCAAGCCTCGCGACACACCGGCGAGCAACGTCACCCCGCGCACGTGACCGAGTCGGAGAGCGCTCTTGACGTTCGCGGCGTAGAAGAGATTCTCCACGACCAGGCGCTCGGGGCGGCAGCGCTCGAGGACCTTCAGAAGCTCGGTGTGAATGAAATGGAGCCTTTCGGCGAACGTGCTCCGCGGGCTTCGGATGGCTCCGTACTCGACGAGGGTGTGGAAATCTCCGTCGGAGTCAATGGCTCCGTAGCCGGTGGCGTTGGTTCCCGGGTCGATACCGAAGATTCTCAACGTACCCGTGGGGTGCTCACGTCAGTTGGATGCCATGGCCGCTTCGATCTCCTTCTCCTCGATATCGAAGTTGGCCCAGACGTTTTGTGCGTCCTCGTGATCCTCGAGCGCCTCCATGAGCCGAAGCATTTGTTGGGCGCTCTTCCCTTCCAGCTTCACGTTGCTCTGCGGGATCATGCTGAGCTCCTCGGCCTCCAGAGGGATCTTCTTCGCTTGCAGGGCTTCTCGAACGGCTTCGAAGGCTTCGGGCGGTGTGAGGATCTCCCAGTTGCTGCCGTCCTCGCTGACGTCCTCGGCGCCCGCTTCCAGCGCGATCTCCAGAAGGTCTTCTTCGCCGATTTTGTCTCGCTCCACGACGAAATAGCCCTTCTTCTGGAACATCCACGCGACCGAGCCGGACTCACTCAGATTGCCGCCGTACTTCGAGAAGAGGTGACGCAGATCGGCGACGGTGCGATTCCGGTTGTCGGTGGTCGCCTCGATCAGAACCGCCACGCCTCCCGGCCCGTAGCCTTCGTAGAGGACTTCCTCGAGGTTGTAGCCCTCGAGCTCGCCGGTTCCCTTCTTGATGGCGCGATCGATGTTGTCCTTGGGCATGTTGAGCGACTTGGCCTTGTCCACCACGAGCCGAAGACGAGGATTGAAATTCGGATCGCCTCCTCCCAGCCGCGCCGCAACGGTGATCTCCTTGATCACTTGCGTGAAGGCCTTCCCGCGTTTGGCGTCCGCAGCCGCCTTCTTGTGCTTGATGGAGTGCCACTTGGAGTGTCCAGACATAACTACACCGTTTTCTATAGGTTCCGATGCTAGCACGCGTCCGAACACGATTCAACTGAGGACGGCATCGGCCCGGCGCAAGATCACCTCCTTTGACAAGGGATGGAAGGAACCATAGCATCGACCGACATGCGCTCGTTTCTCTGCATTTGTCTCGGCGTCGTGATCGGCGCTTCGTCGTGTGCCGCCCCTACTCCAAGCGGTCCCGCCTTCGTGCTAGGAGCGGCCATCCCATCGAGCGGAAAACAAGCCAAGGCCGGGGGCTTCTTCAAGCAGGGATACGAGCTCGCCGTGCAGGAAGCCAACGAAAACGGGGGCGTCTCGATTGGAGACGGAGAACGGCTTCCAGTACGGCTCGTCCTCTACGACGACAAGAGCGACGCGGCGACGACCGTGAGCCTGGTCGAGCGATTGATCACCGTGGACCAGGTGAACGCTCTCCTCTCCGGTTACAGCACGCCCTTGGTTCAGGCCCAGGTCGTCGTACCGGAGAAGTACGGCGTGCCGTACCTGAACGCCGGAGGCGCATCCAAGCCGATCTTCAAGCCGGACAACCGGTGGATCTTCGGGCTCCTGACGCCGGTCGAGAAGCTCGCCGAGACGACGATGGACTGGCTGGCCCACGAGCAAGAGCAGGGGCGTTTGCCTCGTCCGACGAAGATCGCCCTCGTTTGGCAGAACACCGACCACGGTAGGGAGTACCGCGCGGGCGTACAGAGCTCACTCCTCGAATACCCGGGTCGGTTCGAGCTCACCCTCGACGAAAGCTTCGAGCATCTGGCCAAGGACCACACGGCGCTCCTCATCAAGGTCAAAGTCGCCGGAGCGGACGTGTTTCTTTCGGATGCTCACGAGCCCGATTACGTGTTGCAGCACCGGGCGTACGTGGAGCAAGGTTTACACCACCAGGTACTGAGCTACGGCGCCCGCGGTCCGGAGGCGAGCGTCCGCCAGGCTCTCGGCGGACATGTCGACTACGTCGTTTCGGCCCAGTGGTGGTCACCGGCTCTCCCTTATCCGCAGTCGCAGGCGTTCCTGCGAAAGTTCACCGAAACCTATGGGCAGGAGCCGACGGAGTACTACCCGGCCCTCGCCTACGAAGCGGTCCGCACGCTCATTGCGGCGGTGGAAGACGCCGGTTCGCTCGACCGGGAGGCGATCCGCGCCTCGCTCGCGTCGATCGATCTCGAAGACCGCTTGATACCCGGGCAGCGCATCCGTTTCTCGGCCGAGAACCGGTTCCAAATCGATAACCCCTGTCTTATCGTGCAGAACAAACCGGGCGGTCGGGTCGATATCATCTATCCTCCCGATGCCGCGACCGGCGAGGCTGTCGTACCGCGCCCAGCATCCACCGACCGCTGAGAGTCGTAAGGACCGACTCGGTCGACTCACCGATACGAGTCGTTTCGTGCTAGCTCGTAGAGCATCGATGTCGACGACAAGACCGACAACCGATTCCTGGTTTCCATGACACCCTCCGACCTCGCCACCGTCCTCGTTTCCGGCGTGCTCTTGGGCGCGCTCTATGGGCTCATGTCCTACGGGCTCGGTCTGATTTACGGCGTCATGAGAATCGTGAACCTGGCGCACGGCGCTATGCTCACTCTCGGCGCCTACGGCACGCTCTGGCTCTTCACGAGCTATCGGATCGACCCCGTATGGTCCGTTTTGCTCACCGCCGCGGCCGCGTTTCTCTTCGGGGTCGTCTTGGAGATCGTTCTGGTGCGTAGGATTCGGCACGGCCCGGCCATCTCGTCTCTGCTCCTGCTGTTCGGCGTGTGGCTGGTGGTCAAGAACCTGCTCTATCTGACCTTCGGAGGCGACGACCAGTCGATCCTCACCAGCTACACGTTCGACCGCTTACAGCTCGGGATCCCGCTGAGCCTGACCCGCGTCCTCGTCTTCGGCATCTCGATCGTTTGTTTCGGTCTCCTCGAGCTTCTCCTCCATCACACGTATCCCGGAAGAGCGATCCGCGCCGTCTCGCAGGACCGAGAAGCGGCGGCGCTGGCTGGAATCGATGTCGACCGCGTGTCCGCCCTGACGTTCGGGCTTGGCTCGGCGCTCGCGGGCGCGGCGGGAAGTCTCATGGCCCTCATCTACTCGTTCAACCCGGAGTTCGGCGGGAGCTTTCTGCTCAAGAGCTTCTGCGTGGTCGTGCTGGGCGGGCTCGAGAGCATGGTGGGCATCCTCCTCGGCGGATTCGTTCTCGGCCTGGCCGAGTCCCTCTCGGTGGTCGTACTCCCCGCGTCGTTCCAGGACCTGGTCAGCTTCGTGCTGCTAGTGACGATCCTGGTGGTCCGACCGCCGGCCACCGCCAAGGAACGCGTGTGAGACGCGGCTTCGCCGGAGCGGCGAGCGCGATCCTTCTCACGCTACCTCTCGCGCTGGAAGGACGGGACTACACGTTGCACTTAGTCATTCTCGGCTTGCTCTACGTCACGTTGGCGAGCGGATGGAATCTCGTCGGCGGGTTCATTGGGCAGATTTCGTTCGGCCACGCGGCCTTTTTTGGACTGGGAGCCTACACCACTTCTCTCCTATGGCTGCACGGCGGCGTCCACCCGATGGTCACCATGCCCCTGGCGGGCTTGATGGCGACGCTCTACGGGTGGCTTTGGGGCTGGCCGTGTCTCCGACTGGCTGGACCCTATTTCGCGATCGCGACCATCGGTGTGGGAGAGGCGACGCGGTTGCTGATGAACAATCTCGAAGCAACCGGAGGCTCCTCCGGCCTCGCCCTGCCGACCCCGACCACCTACAGCAAGCTGCCGCACTATTACCTCGCCCTCGCGCTGGCGGTCGCCGCCGTCGCCACGTCCCGGTGGATCGCACGCTCCCGCTTCGGCCTGGGGCTCCGCGCGATCCGCGACGACCGGGAAGTCGCTGAATCCCTCGGCGTCCCGACCGCGCGCTATCAACTCTACGCGCTGGCGGTGTCGAGCTTCCTGGTCGGCTTGGGAGGGAGTTTCTACGCTCAGTACATGTTCTACATCGTACCGGAAGAGGTATTCGGCTTCGATCTGTCGATCAGCATGATCCTGATGACCCTCATCGGTGGTTTGGGCACCTTGGTCGGACCCGTGCTCGGCGCCGTCCTGTTCTTGCTGTTGGAGCAGATTGTCTTGGTCAACCTGCCCAGTCTCCATCTCGGTAGCTTCGGACTACTCTTGATCGGGATCGTTCTCTTCGAGCCGCGCGGCTTTGCCGGGATCGTGGACCGGCTACGAGCTCGTGCTCGAGCGAAGGAAGCCTGAGGTCTCACCATGGCGCTTCTCGAAGTCCAAGGGCTCAGTCGTCGCTTCGGCGGCCTCATGGCGATCCACGCGCTCGATCTCGAAGTCCAGCGAGGAGAGGTCCTCGGCCTCATCGGGCCGAACGGCGCCGGGAAGTCGACTCTCTTCAGCGTGCTGAGCGGGGGGCTCGCTCCCAGCCGGGGTCTCATCACCTTCAAAGGGGAACGACTGAACGGACTGGCACCATACCAAATCTGCCGACGGGGACTCGCGCGCGCCCGCCAGCTCGTTCGGCCCTTGGAGAACCTGAGCGTCTACGACAACGTGCTGGTAGGCGCTTCCTTTGGCCGGCAAGGAACCTCCGGGGACGAGAGTCGCTTGAGCGCGTTGCACGCGCTCGAGCTGACCGGTCTGCTAGCCAAGGCCGATGCGCGGGCGGGCGTGCTGACGCTGCCCGACCGCAAGCGACTGGAGATCGCTCGCGCCCTGGCGACGCGACCGGACCTGCTGCTATTGGATGAAGTCGCCGCAGGGTTGAACCCCTCCGAGTTGGCGGCGGCGCTGGAGCTATTGGGAAAGATACGCGACGCAGGGACCACGCTGATCTATACCGAGCACGTGATGCAAGCCGTCATGAAGCTCTCCGACCGCGTCGTGGTCTTGGATCACGGGGAGAAGATCGCGGAGGGGAGCCCGGATGAAGTGGTCCAGGACGCGCGCGTGATCGAAGCCTACCTGGGCGCGCCCGCTCCGACGCAAGGTGAATGATGCTGGAGATTGAAGGGCTTTCGGTGGCTTACGGCGACGTCCAAGTGCTGTGGGACGTTTCGCTGTCCGTCGAAGAAGGTGAAGTCGTCAGTCTCATCGGGGCCAACGGTGCCGGGAAGACGACACTATTGAAAACCCTGGCCGGGCTCATCCGCCCTGCCCGCGGCGGTATCAGACTGAGCGGGGAGGATCTCGTCCGGCCCCCTCACCAGATCGTCGGTCGCGGTGTGGCTCTCGTCCCCGAGGGTCGCCGTCTCTGGCCTCGCATGACCGTGCGCGAGAATCTGACTCTGGGTGCCTACCCGGCGCGGGCCCGCATCCATCGGCACGAGAATTTGAACTGGGTTTTCGAGCTCTTCCCTAGGCTCTCTGAAAGACAGGGCCAGCTTGCGGGGACGCTCTCCGGTGGCGAGCAGCAAATGACCGCCATCGGGCGGGCCTTGATGTCGCGACCGCGGCTCCTCTTGCTGGACGAGCCGTCACTCGGGTTAGCACCGGTGGTCGTTCAGGAAGTATTCAATGTGGTGCGGCGGATCAGCCAGGATGGTGTCACGATCCTCTTGGTCGAGCAGAATCTCCACCAAGCCCTGGCGCTGGCCCGGCGCGGTTATGTCCTGGAGACAGGCAGAATTGTCAAGGAGGGCATGAGCAACGACCTAAGGTCCGACGCGTCGATCCGCGCCGCCTATTTGGGGCTCTAAACTATTCCTCGTCGATCCATTCGCTGATGTAGACGTACTTGCCGCCCTCGGCCCTCATCAAACGCACCGCGCTGAAGCCATGGTGGCTTTCGGGACTGAACTGAATCGGCCGTCCGAGGAAGTTGTCGGCACTGGGCTCAAGGTTCTCGAGCGCATAGATCAAGCGGACGCGGGTCAATTCGGGGCCGGCTTGGCGCAGACCTTCGACCAGCACTTCCGCCCAACTCAACCCCATGAGCGCGTAGCTACCGAACGGTGCGTCCGGTGCGTACCGGTTCATGATTTCGCGCGCTCGCTGGACACCCGGCTCGTCCGAATCCGGGTCTGGCACTCCGGTCGCCACCACCGCTCCTTCCCAAGCCTCGCCGACGAGCTCGAACATGACGGGGTCCGCCAAGACTTGCGTGGCGAGGAGCTTGGGCGTGTACTCGAGTTTCTCGAACTCCCCAATCAAGGCTGCGGCCTCCGAGGGTGTGGACCAAAGAATAACCGTATCGATCTCGGCATCCTTGAACTTCTGCGCTGATGCCGCGAAATCGGAACTACCCAGCGCATAGGACTCGGCTACACCGAGTTTCTTTCTGACGTCACCGAGCCCGAGCGTGACACCCTCCTGCCCCTCTCGCCCGAAGGCATCATCCCGGTAAAAGAGACCGACCTTCTCGGCTGCCAGCTCAGTCGCCGCGTGATGGGCCAGGATGCGGGCTTCGGTCAGGTAGGACGGAAGGATGGAAAAGACATAGCCGTTGGTGGGAACCACCCATTGGCGCAGGGCGGAGCCCGGATTCACCCATGGGATGAACTCATTGGCCAGGTAATCCTTGACCGACAGGCAAGACGCGGAGCCGATTCCGCCGACGAGCGCAAAAATCCGGTCTTCTTCGACGAGTTGACGTACGACCTCCGGGGTGCGCGAGGGATCGTAGCCATCGTCTTTTACGATGAGCCGGATCGTTCGCTCGTGGATTCCGCCCTGCTCGTTCACGTGCTGCACGTAGGCGTCGATGCCGCGCGCGATGGTGTTCATCGCGCTGGACGGCCCAGTCACTGGAGCCCAGGTCCCGATCAGGATCTCCTCGTTGGTCACTCCGACGTCTGGGCCGCCGCAGGCGGCGAGCCAGCACAGGCTGAGCATCATTCCCAGCAATACGCCATGTCGTTCTGTTACTTTCATCCCTGACCTTTCTTCGCGAATGGTGTGGAGACGTTCAGGAGGGTGCGTACCCCAGATCCCCAAAGCCCGCCATCGTATCACGAGCCGCCAGCCAGCCAGCCGGACTTTTTGTCAGGATTTGTCGGCGGTTCGAGCGCAACGCAGGCTATGTTATAATGGCGTCGCCGGTTCCTTTCAACAACACCAAGTTCACAAGTGAGTTAGAACATGAGCGAAGACCTCGACGTGGAATCCGACGTTTTCCTAGAGGGCGGTGTCCTCTATTGCGTTTGCGGACAACCGATCGAACCCGAAGAAGCACCCGATCTCATCGAGAGAGAAGGGCCTCGGGAGTTCGTCTCCTGTCCAACCTGCGACATGAAGCTCTTCGCGGACGACGGCAAGTTCCAGTTGGACGACTGAGCCCGCCCCTCCAAGCATTCGTCGCGTAGCCGCAAGACTCCTGAAGCAGCCCCCTAGGGTTTGGGAAGTGAACGCTCAAGCCTGCCTGGGTCCGCCTAGGGACGACCGCCCAATCCACGGACGCGAGAAGGGCGTGAGAGACACACCCGCGGGGATCTTCGACGAGACAGGACCGGGATCGCGAGACCGGCGAGGGGAGAGCGCCTCGGATTCAGCCACTCTCCCCTCGAGAAGCCCCGTCGCTAGACGGGACGAAGTCTAGGACCGAGGACCCTAGAAGTCGTCGGACCCGCGACTGCCGGAGCCAAAGTCGTCGCCGGAGTCGCCTTCACCGGACTCTCCGAGTCCACCACCAGACTCACCCCCCCAACCACCGGGAGTGGCCGGCGAAGACCAAGGGCTGGGAGGTGGCACGATCGCCGCCGGCTTCGCTGCAGGCTTTGGCTTGGCTGCCCGGCTCTTCTTGGCTTTCTTGGCCGCCTTCTTCGCCTTCTTCGCCTTCTTGGCCTTCTTCTTCGATGCCGTCCGCCGACCGGCCCGTTTCTTCGCAGTCTTCTTCCGGGCTTTCTTACGGCCGCGCTTGGCTACCCGTTTTGCTTTCTTTTTCCCTGTAGCCTTGCGTTTGCCTCCCTTGGCGGTTTTCTTCCTTTTCTTCTTAGCGCTGGTCTTCGTCTTCTTTCTTCTCTTCTTCTTCATTTGAGCTGCCTACCTCCATCAACAACCAAGGTTTCTCCCGTGATGTATCGCCCCGACTTGGTTAGAAACAAAGCCGCCTCGACGACATCGTCGTAGCGGCCGAACTCCCCCAATGGGATACTTCTCTTCAGTCTGTTTATCTGAGCCTCGTTACTCCCCAACTGCTCGGGCACGGTGAGAACGCCTGGCGCGATGCAGTTGACTCGGACATCGGGAGCCAAGGCTAGAGCCATCGAGCGCGTGGCCATGACGCTGGCCGCCTTGGAGGCACAGTAAGCGGGGTAGCCACTCCACGGAATCAGACCACCAACCGAGGAGATGTTCAGGATGGAGCCCTCGCCCTGACGCTTCATGCGCCTAGCGGCCTCTTGGCTGGCAAAGAACGTCGCCTTGAGATTGACATCCAAGGTCTCGTCGTAGTGTTGCTCGGTCATTTCGTCCAACGGCGCGCGCCGAAAAACACCTGCATTGTTGATCAGAACGTCGATTCGACCAAAGGCCGCGTCAATCTCCCGGGCCGCGTTGCGAATCTGATCGACATCACGCACATCCACTCGTTGCGCCAAGCACCGGACACCCGCCGCCTTCACGCGCGCTTCGGTTTCCGCCGCCTCCTTCTTGGACTGGTTGTAACTGAAAGAGATGTTCGCGCCCTCGGCGGCAAAGCCGAGGACCAAGGCGCGACCGAGACCCACTGCCCCACCGGTGATCCATACCACCTTTCCACTCAGATCGGTGTTCACCGACCGGGACCTCTTTCCTAGAGCGCGCAAAGCATTGTATTCGGCCTCATGTTGGAGTGTCAAAGGGCTTCCTAGTACAATCCTGTGTCTTGGATCCGCAAAAGAATATGCGAGAACGCCTTTCCACGTATCGCCACTTCGTCAAGATCGAGCACACACTGTTCTCCTTCCCCCTCCTTTTGAGTGGAGCGCTTCTCGCCAACGGCCATTCTCTGACCGTGCGCACGTTCTTCCTCATTCTCCTCGCTGGAACCGGTGCCAGAACGAGCGCGCTGGGATTGAATCGAATCTTCGACCGGAGCCTCGATCGCGATAACCCGCGTACCGCGAGCCGGGGGCTAGCCCGAGGGGCGATGACTCCCTCGGAGGCTTGGCTTATTACTCTAATTGGTACAATCGTTTACGCTCTGGCCGCTTACCTCATCTCGCCCCGGTGCTTGATCCTGGCGCCGATACCGCTCGCCCTTTTCATCATCTACCCGCTCTTGAAGCGGGTGACCGTCTGGGCTCACTTGGGCGTGGGCCTCGCCCTCAGCATGGCACCCATCGGGGCCTGGTACGCCGTGACACTCACCTTCGAAGGGATGGGACCGGCTCTCATCCTGGGACTCTTTACCGCGCTCTGGGTGTCGGGGTTCGACATCATCTATTCGACGCTCGACGAGGAGCACGATCGTCGCGTGGGGCTTCATTCGTTGCCGGCTCGCTTGGGCAAACGCCGGGCTCTTTCCGTGTCCATGGCTTTTCACCTGGCCGCGTTCGTTTGTTTGACCGTTCTCTATTGGATGGAGCTCCGGGGAGTCGCTTCTTTACTCCTGCTTCTACTCGCCGGCGGGCTCTTGTACCTCGAGCACCGTAAGGCCTCGGACGTCGAGCTGGCCTTTTTCAAGATCAACTCGATCCTCGGCTTCGTCGTGCTGGCCTTCGTCTATGCGGGCGTCAACGGTGGCTAGAACGGAACCGATGATTGTGAGACAATTCCGTCTCTTGGGAGAACGTGGGAAGTGAGCTCACCGCACGTCCGTGACAACCGGCAGCCCGTGGACCGCGTACGTCCGCACGCTCCGTATGGGGAGGACATCGCGTTTCAGGACCCAGCCTTGATCCCCGTTTGGGAGAAGGTCCTCCAGAAGAAGAGGCTCGGTCGGGAAGACGGCCTCACGATTCTCAACACTTGGGACCTGGTCTCGCTGGGTCGCATGGCGGACTACGTGAAGCGATCGAAGAGTGGAGATCACGTCTATTTCGTCATCAATCGCCAGCTGAACCCCACGAACCTATGCGTTCTCGACTGCAAGTTCTGCGACTTTGCCGCGAAGCCCCTGGAGCCCCATGCCTACGAAATGTCGATGGACCAGGTTCTCGGCCATCTGAGCGATGAGCTTTCCGAAGTGCATATCGTTGGGGGACTCCATCCCACGTGGGGCTTCGATCAGTACCTCGAAATCATAAAGGCCATCCACGAGGCCTATCCCAAGGTTCAGATCAAGGCCTGGACCGCGGTCGAGATCGATTGGTTCGCGCGCATGGCCGAAATCACGATCGAAGAGGTGTTGAGCAGGCTGCGCGAAGTGGGCCTCGCCTCGCTTCCCGGCGGGGGTGCCGAGGTCTTCTCCGCACGGGTGCGGGAAGCACTCTTCAAGAGAAAAATCGGAGAGGAGCGTTGGTTCGAGGTGCACCGCATCGCCCATCGTATGGGCATTCCGTCGAACGCGACCCTACTCTATGGGCACATCGAGACCTACGAAGAGAGAGTGGAGCACATGCTGAAATTGCGCGATCAACAGGACGAAGCGCCGGGCTTTCTCTCCTTCATCCCGCTCGCTTTCCAACCGGGCCACACGGGTATCGTCGAGCGTCAGGCGTCGGCCATCGAGGATCTGAGAACGGTCGCTTGCGCGCGGCTCTTGCTCGACAATATCCCTCACATCAAATCGTATTGGGTCATGCTCGGGGAAGAGACCGCTTCGGTCGCGCTGAACTTCGGGGCGAACGATCTCGATGGCACCATCGGCCAGGAGCGCATCGCCCATGCCGCCTTGGCAAAGAGTCCGGTCGGGCTCGCGCGCGATCGATTGGTGGAAATGATCACCGAGGCGGGCAAGATACCCGTGGAGCGGGACGCGCTCTACCAGATCCTTCGTGTCTATGATTAGTGGGATTAGAGGCTGATGCGGCTCCTGATCGGCCAGATCTCTTACCTGAACTCCCAGCCTTTCTATCCTCTTCTGGGCGAGCATCGTTTGGTCGCGATGCCGCCTCGCGAGCTGGGTCGTCTCGCGGAACGAGGTGAGATCGATGCCGGAATCATGGCCACCGCCGACTACCTAGCCATGGAGGACCGTTACGAGCCCGTGGCCGATCTAGGCGTGGCCAACCACGAGGAGGTGCGCAGCATCCTTCTCTACACCCGCCGGCCCATGAGCCAACTGGGTGGAACCAAGATCGGCGTCACCGAGGACACGTCCACGTCCATTTGCCTGATGCGACTGCTGCTCGAAGTTCGCTACGGAATCCGGCCGCCCGACTATGTGCGCGGATTTCAAGAAGACGGCGAAGGATTCCTGTTGATCGGTAACCCCGCGCTCTTGAGTCGCCGACAGCCGCCGCCCGGTTTCTCTCACTGCTACGACCTCGCGTCCGAGTGGTGGAGCTGGAAGAAGCTACCCTTCGTCTTTGCGCTTTGGGTCATCAAGCGGACGGTGCCGACCTCCGTCAAGCAGGCGTTCCGGGATCTATTGGAGCGGTCCTTCGCCAAGGGGATGTCCGAGCTGGACGAGATCGCGGCTGGTAACGCGGGTGAGCTGGGCACGGCGGAGGAGTTGGCTTCCTATTTGCGAAACTTTCACTACCGGTTGGGAGACGAGGAGAAGCGAGGGCTGGAAGAGTTTCGACGGCTGGTTCACCATCATCGGCTCCTGGAACCCGTCGCGGCCGCCGGCGGTGCGCCGTGAAAGCCATCATGAACATGGGATCCATTCGCGACCGGGTCCGCGCCGGAGAGCGCGTGACGACAGAAGAAGGTCTCTACTTACTCCGCGACGCTTCCATTCTGGAGCTCGGAGAGCTGGCGATGGAGATTCGCAGGCTTCGCAACCCGGAGCCCGTGATCACGTTCGTCGTCGACACCAATCCCAACTACACGAACGTCTGTGACGTCGACTGCACGTTTTGTGCGTTCTATCGTCCCCCCGGTCATCACGAAGCCTACACCTTCACCATCGACGAGATGATGGAGAGGATCGGGCGCGCGGTCTCGATGGGCGCCACCACGGTGCTGATGCAGGGAGGGGTGAGCCCCGAGATACCCTTCGATTACTACGTCGACATGGTGCGCGCGGTTCGGGAGCGATTTCCCGACGTCACACCTCATTTTTGGTCGGCCCCGGAGATTCAGGGGATGTCTCGTGTTTCGGGTCTCACGACGCGGGAGGTTCTAGCTCGTCTGAAAGAGGCCGGCCAGGCCACCATGCCCGGCGGCGGCGCGGAGATTCTCTCCGACAGCGTGCGAAGGAAAATCTCCCACAAGAAGGGGGGCGCTGAGGCGTGGTTGAGCGTGCACCGCGAGGCGCACGAGCTGGGGCTCCGCACCACCGCCACCATGATGTACGGCCACGTGGAGACCGACGAGGATGTCATCCGGCACTTGGAGGCCATCCGTGAGCTTCAGGATCTCCATCACGGTTTCACGGCCTTCGTGCCCTGGAGCTTCAAGCCCGGCAATACGCCGCTTCTCATCAAAATCCCGCAGCATGCTGGCCCCAACCGATACCTCAGAGTTCTCGCCGCATCCCGAATCTTCCTCGACAACTTCGACCACATCCAAGCCTCGTGGTTCTCGGAAGGAAAGAAGGCGGGACAGGTCGCCTTGCATTGGGGCGCCGACGACTTCGGTGGGACTCTGTTCGAGGAGAACGTTCACGCGTGCACGGGCTTCGTGAACAAGACCACGACCGAAGAGATCCAGACGCTCATCCGCGAGTCCGGATTCGAGCCCGCGCAACGAACCACGCTTTACGAGATTATTCGACCCGCTCAGTCTACCGGTGAAGAGCTACCCCGACGCAACATGTCGTAGCATCGCATCTACCGGTGCCGTGGTGTTCTCGGCTGAGATCTTGATGTTAGGGTGCCGACGGGCAAAGACTCGGAACACTTCGTCTGCGAACCCTTGGCCGATAGCCTTTACGCCCTTGAAGTCGAGCGTGATCTCGCTAAACTTCTCGAGGTTCGTTAGCAAACGTTTGGCTTCCGACCGCGAGACGTAGCTTTTCTTCAGCATCCTCACGAACACCTCCGTTTTCTGGAAACGGAAGTCGTATTCTTCCGGGGCGAACCGTTCGAAGACTTTTTCCAAGAATCGGCGCGTATCACGCCGCAAAGAGAAGTCCACTTTGGTCCCCTGAAGGTAGCGCCGCTGTGAGACAAACACATCGTCTCGAGATCGGTTCCACTCCACCTCTGTCCGGTGCGACCGCAGCACGAATTGGTCCGCTGCTCGAGATGTGAAGAAAATGCCCTCCCCCGAATGAGTGTCCGCCATCGTCGTCGTCTTGCCCTTCATGAGCTCGACGAGTGCAGCGTCTTCGTCCGGCAAGTGCAGCTTCGAAGCAACGGAGTGAAACACTCCGATGCCGCGATCTCGGACTCGGAACGACGCCGTTCCCGCGTCCAGGCGGATGCGGAGCTTACATTGCTCGGCTTTCGAATGCTCGATGGCATTGTTCAGCATTTCGGTAAAGGCGTAGCGGAAGATTGCCTCGACGTTGGGACGAAGGGCGCGGGCGAGGTTGAGCTTCATCGCCAGC
>Ga0302046_10001102_pt1 | contig 25585 bp, 20 predicted proteins | sample RVTome_11_FD_200261 | JGI IMG/M metagenome (GOLD analysis project Ga0302046, IMG submission 200261) | Soil microbial communities from uranium-contaminated site in the Upper Colorado River Basin, Wyoming, United States - RVT147D111 (version 2) ... | reverse complement strand
GATCCGGGAAATTGTTTCTCACTCCCGGCGACTCGCCTGTCGGCTTCCGCCTGCCTCTGCCTTCATTGACCTATCTCGCGCCGCTCGAGTATCCCTACGTCATCGCCGGGGATCCGACGGCACAGTATCCGCATCTGCCCAATCCGGACCCGCGACGCCAGCCGTTCCGGAGCGGCCAGCGGCTTCCCGCCGGCGCCGCCGCCTGGCAGCAGATCGTGCCGCAATCCAGCGGCGGCCCGCGCCGCGGTCACGCGCGCGCGGCGCTCGCGGCCGAGCCGCGCGACGGCCGTGTGTGCGTGTTCCTGCCCCCTGTCGTCGAGCTCGAGGACTACCTCGATCTCGTCGCCGCGATCGAGGACACCTGCGCGGAGCTCGACTTGAGCGTGCACCTCGAGGGCTACGAGCCGCCCAAGGACTCCCGGCTCAACGTCATCAAGGTCACGCCCGACCCCGGCGTAATCGAAGTCAACATTCACCCTGCGCAAGGGTGGGATGAGATGGTGAGCATCACCGAAGGCCTGTACGAGGATGCTCACTTCAGCCGGCTCACGACGGAGAAGTTCATGCTCGACGGCCGTCACACCGGCACAGGCGGCGGCAATCACGTCGTGCTCGGCGGCAGCAAGCCGACCGACAGCCCGTTCCTGCGCCGTCCCGACCTGCTGCGCAGCCTCGTCACCTATTGGCAGCATCATCCGGCGCTTTCGTATCTGTTTTCGGGCCTCTTCATCGGGCCGACGAGCCAGGCGCCGCGCATCGACGAGGCCCGCCACGACTCGCTCTACGAGCTCGAGCTTGCGTTTCAGCAGGTGAAGACCGCATCGAGCCCGCCGCCGCCGTGGCTCGTCGACCGTTTGTTCCGAAACCTCTTGATCGACGTCACCGGCAACACGCATCGCGCAGAAATCTGCATCGACAAGCTGTATTCGCCCGACGGTCCCGCGGGCCGGCTGGGGCTGGTCGAGTTTCGCGCTTTCGAGATGCCGCCTCATCCACGCATGAGTCTCGCCCAGCAGCTGCTACTGTTGTCCCTGGTCGCCCGGTTCTGGCAGTCGCCCTACGAAGGCGATCTGGTTCGCTGGGGCACTCGGCTTCATGACCGGTTCATGCTGCCGCACTTCGTCTGGGAGGATCTTCTCGACGTCTGCGAGGACATGAGCCGCGCGGGATACGCGCTCGACCCGGAATGGTTCGCGCCGCATTTCGAATTCCGCTTTCCGCGCTACGGCGGCATCAGTTTCGGCTCGATCGAGGTCGAGCTGCGACAGGCGCTCGAGCCCTGGCACGTGCTCGGAGAAGAAGGCGCGATGAGCGGCACGGTGCGCTATGTCGATTCCTCCGTCGAGCGCTTGCAGATCAAGGTCACCGGGCTCAACGGCGATCGCTATGTGATCGCGTGCAACGGTTACGCGGTGCCCTTGGTTACGACGAGCCGCACCGACGAGCTCGTCGGCGGCGTTCGTTACCGCGCCTGGCAGCCGGCCGCCAGTCTGCACCCGACGATTCCGGTCGACGTGCCGCTGATCGTCGACCTCTACGACCGCTGGTCCGGACGCGCCGTCGCCGGCTGCAGCTATCACGTGGCGCATCCGGGCGGGCGCCATTTCGAGCGCTTTCCCGTCAACGCCTATGAGGCGGAGAGCCGCCGTCTGGCGCGATTCTTTGCCTTCGGCCACAGCGTTGGGCCGAAAGCGGCCCCGGCCGAGGCCCGCCGGCCGGAGTTCCCCTGCACCCTGGATTTGCGTTGGTCTCACTGATCAATGCGTGAACCGGCACTGGTAAACTGCGCTCGACCGGTAAGCTTGATCTGATTATGTCAACTCCCCACAGCGCTACGGGCCGCGGCATGGCGTTCGGCAATCGACTCCTCGACGCCTACCACCCGGCGCCCGGCAGCTTCGATGAGCTGCTCGACGGCGAAGGCTCGATCCGACCGTCCTGGCAACCGGTGTTCGACGCGCTCTCGGGCCTCAACGAGACGGAACGCAATCGGCTGCAGGAAACCGCGCAGCGAATGTTGCGCGAGAACGGTGTGACCTTCGTCGCCCAGGACGATGCCGGCACCAGCCGGCCCTGGCAGCTCGATCTGTTCCCGATGTTGATCTCGCCGGCCGAGTGGCAGCTGCTCGAGGCCGGATTGAGTCAGCGCGCGCGTGTGCTCAACGCCGTGCTCACGGACATCTACGGGTCGCAGCACGCGCTCAAGGAAGGCATACTGCCGCCGAGCGTGGTGTTCGGAAACCTCAGGTTCCTTCCGGCCTGCAGTCACATAGAGGCAAAGGAAGGGATACACCTGCACTTTCTCGCCTTCGACGTCGCGCGTTCACCCGACGGCCGCTGGTGGGTGCTGAGCGATCGCTCCGAAGCGCCGTCCGGCGCGGGCTATGCGCTCGAGAACCGCGTCGTTTCGTCGCGCTGCCTGCCGGATTTGTTCGCCGGCCAGAACGTCCGCCGCCAGGCGAGCTTCTTTCGCGCGTTCAACGAGCACTTTCTCGGGCTTGCGGGCAAAGACGAGCCGTTGGCCGTGTTTCTCACCCGCGGCCCGGGGAAGCTGACCTACTTCGATCACGCCTATCTCGCCCGCTATCTCGGCTACAACATCGTCGAAGGCTCCGACCTCACGGTGCGCGACAGCCGCGTGTACCTGAAAACCGTCGACGGCCTGCAACAGGTCGACTTGATTCTGCGCACGGTGCGCTCGGAGATGTCCGATCCGCTGGAGCTCAGGTCGGATTCCATGATCGGAGTGCCGGGGCTGCTTCAGGCGGCGCGCGCGGGCAGCGTGACGATCGCCAACTCGCTCGGCAGCGGTGTCGTCGAGAGCGCGGCGTTCCTGAGCTTCCTGCCGGGCTTGAGCCGCTTCTTTCTCGGCGAGGAGATCACGATCCCGAGCGTGGCCACGTGGTGGTGCGGCCAGGAGGCGGAGCGCAATTACGTCGTCGAGCATCTCGACGAGCTGCTCATCAGGCGTATCTCCTCGACGCGCAGCTTGCTGAGCAAAGGCCAGGACGGCCGCATCGGCCAATACATGCGCACGGTCGCGCGCGAGCGGCTCGTCGAGCTGCTGCAACGCAGCGGGCACGACTACGTCGGCCAGGAACCGCTGCCGCTTTCGACCGCCCCGGTCTGGAGGGATTCGAATTCGCTGAAGCCCGCGCCGGTGGTGCTTCGGATGTACGTCGCGGCGACGAGCTCGGGCTATTGCGTCATGCCCGGCGGGCTTACCCGCGTGTCGGTGGAATCCGATCCGCACGCCGCCTGGCTGTCGGCCAGCGACGTCACCAAGGATACCTGGGTGCTGTCGGACGAGCCGGTGGAAACCTTCAGCCTGCTGGCGCAGCGCCAGGAGGAAGGCCGGCTGAAGCGCGGCCATCGCAATCTGCCCTCGCGCGCGGCCGATCATCTCTACTGGCTGGGCCGCTATACCGAGCGGGCCGAGGCCGCGGTGCGGCTGTTTCGCAGTCTCGTGATCCGGCTGCACGGCGAGACCGGCGGGCACCGGCATCTGGTTTCTCACGAGCGCCTGGTTTCGCTGCTGGTGGCGCAAAAGCACATGTCCGCGCGGCGCGGCAAGCGCGCGATGCAGGGCGGCCGCAGCGCCGTCGAGCGCGAGCTTTGGGCCATTCTCTTCGACCCGGAGTCGCGCGACGGGCTCGCGAACGTGCTCAGCAACGTCCGCAGAACCGCGGACGTCGTCCGCGAGCGGCTGTCGTTCGACGCGTTCCGCATCTTGACGGATCTCACGACGATTCCGCGCCCTTCGAGTCACGCGCGCGCGCAGGAAACCGAGGAGGCACTGCGCTTGTTGAATCGGCTGGTGCAGTACCTCGCGGCGTTCAGCGGCATGATCATGGAGAACATGACGCGCGGCTACGGCTGGCGCTTCCTCGACATGGGGCGGCGGATCGAGCGCGTGCGCACCATGGTGCAGCTCGTGCAGCATCTGACCGTCACCGGCAACCCGGAGCAGGACGGCGCGCTGGACCTGCTGCTCGAGCTCGCCGACAGCACGATGACCTACCGCGGACGCTACCACTCCGCGCCGCAGCTCGCCCGCGTGCTGGATCTGCTGCTCGCCGACGACTCCAACCCGAGGGCGGCCTCGTTCCAGGTGGTGACGCTCGATCAGCATCTCGGCGTGCTGCCGCACACCGGCAACGACGGCATGATGACCGCCGACCAGCGTATCGTCACGCGCCTGACCGGCGATCTCAAGCTCGCCGACATGTTCAAGATCAGCGTGACGACGAACCCGTCGGGCGCGCGGTTCCAGCTCACGCGCCTGACGCGGCGCGTGGATCAGGCCGTCACCGATCTATCCGACGAGATTTCCCGCTATTTCTTCAGTCACTCCTCGGCCACCCGGATCTCCGGCAGCCGCCAAGCGGACTAGCAGGTGCGGCGTGCTGTATGACGTGCGGCATCAGACGACTTTCAGCTATGAGCAGACCGTGTCCGTCGCTCAGCACGTCCTGCACTTGATGCCGCGCGAGAGCGCCCGCCAGCGCCGGGTGGCGTTTCTGCTGAACGTCGACCCGGAGCCGACGCAACAATCCGCGGGCCGCGACTATTTCGGCAACAGCATCCACTACCTGACGCTGCAAGCGCCGCACGACAAGCTATCGGTGGAATCGCGCTCGCGCGTCGACGTGCAGGCGCCAGAGATTCCGCTCGACCTCCGGCAGAGCTTGCCGTGGGAGCAGCTCGCCTCGCCGATGAGCTCCTCGAGCGCGGAGGCACTCGACGCGCAACAATTCGCGTTCGATTCGCCCTACGTCGCCGTCGACAGGGACATTCGAGCCTTTGCGACGCAGTCGTTCCCCGCCGGCCGGCCGATATTGGACGCGGCGATGGACCTGACGTCGAGGATCTTCAACGAGTTCGAGTACCAGGGCGGCGTGTCGGACATCTCCACGCCCGTGCGCCAGGTCTTGCGAATGCGCAAAGGCGTATGCCAGGACTTCGCGCATCTGCAAATCGCCTGCCTCAGAAGCTTAGGGCTCGCGGCGCGCTACGTGAGCGGCTACCTGCTCACGCACCCGCCCGAAGGGCAGCCTAGGCTCGTCGGCGCCGACGCCTCGCATGCCTGGTTGTCGCTGTGGTCGGGCCCGGCCGGCTGGGTCGACTTCGATCCGACCAACGACTTGATCCCCGGCACCAAGCACATTACGGTCGGCTGGGGACGCGACTACGGCGACGTGAGCCCGATCAACGGCTTCATCATCGGTGGCGGCGCGCACGAGGTTACCGTCGGCGTCGACGTCACTCCGGTCGTCTGACGAGTCAAGCGGCGTAGCGCGCGAGGAAGAAGGTGGCGGTGATTTGCGTGCTCAAGGCGTTGAGCTTCACCTGAACGTCGTCGAGGAACTCGTGCAGCCCCGTGCCGATGACGTCCTCCGGCGTGCGGGCCGCGAGCGCCTCCAGGGCATCGAGCGCGGCCCGCGGGAACTCGACGTGACGCAGCTCCTCGTTCGCCAGCAGATGGCCCAGCGCGGCCTTGAACTCCCGCACGCAGTGCGTGATCGAGCGCGGAAAACGCGGATTGAAGAGGATGAAGCCCGCGACCGTCGTCGGCGTCATCTGATGCGGGAAGACACGCCGGTAGCCGTGATAGGCGGCTGCGTAACGCAGCAACGCATTCCATTGCGCGACGTCGATCGGCGTGCCGACGTCCCGCCAGCTCGGCAGCAACGAGTGGTACTTGATATCGAGCAGGCGCGTCGTCTGATTGCAGAGCTCGATGTAGGTCCCGAGCCGGTAGAACGACCACACTTGGTCGCGATACAGCGTGCCGTTGGCGATGCCGTAGTGGAGCTGGCAGCCTTCCTTGATCTGCGCGCAGACGCGCGACAGCTCCGTCAGTCGCAGATTTCGGCTGTTGAGCCCTCGCACCCAGTTGTAGAAGACGTTGAGCTGCACCCAGGTCTCGAGGCTGATCAAATGCCGAATGCTGCGCGCGTTCTCGCGGGCGGCGTGCACGATTCGACGGATCGAGTTGGGATTGCGCTCGTCGATGATGTAAAAACGCACGACGTTGCCGGCCTCGACGCGGCGGTAGCGCTCCAGGAATCGCTCCTCGTCGCAGTTCAGCCGCAACACCGGCAGCCAGTCGTTCTCGCCCTGGGCGTCTCTGGCGAAGGTTTCGTTGATGTCGAGAATGCGGGCGAGATTCTCGGCGCGCTCGACGTAACGCGCCATCCAAAAGCTGTCCTCGGCGAATCGTGCGAGCAGGCTACTCAAGTACCCAGGTATCCTTGGTCCCGCCGCCTTGAGAAGAATTGACGACCAGTGAGCCGCGGCGCAGCGCCACCCGGGTCAAGCCTCCGGGCAATACCCAGCTCTCCCGGCCCGTGATGATATAGGGGCGAAGATCGACGTGACGGGGCTCGATGCCGCTGTCGATCAGCGTCGGGCACACCGACAGGCCGACGACCGGCTGGCTGATGTAATTCTCGGGTTGTTCTTTGATTCGCGCGCGGCATTCCTCGATCTCGATCTTCGAGGCTTTCGGTCCGACGACGACACCGTAGCCGCCCGACTCCCCCACCGGTTTGACGACGAGCTCCTCGAGATGCTCGAGCGTGAACGCGAGCCCGTCGGGCTCACGGCAAAGGTGGGTCTCGACGTTCTCAAGAATCGGGTCCTCGCTCAAGTAGTAACGGATGATGCGCGGCATGTACGCGTACAGCGCCTTGTCGTCCGCAACGCCGGTGCCGACGGCGTTGGCCAATGCGACCTTGCCCGCCCGATAGATCGAGAATATTCCGCGGACGCCGAGAAGACTTTCGGCATTGAACCGATCCGGATCCAGGAAATCGTCGTCGATGCGCCGATAGATGACGTCGACGCGGATCAAGCCGCCGGTGGTCTTCATGTAGACGTGCCCGGCGTCGACGATGAGATCTCTGCCCTCGACCAGCGGCACGCCCATTTCGCGCGCCAGGAATACGTGCTCGAAGTAGGCCGAGTTGAACACGCCCGGGGAGAGCAGCACGATGTTCGGCTGCTCGATCCCGGCGGGCGCGATCTCGGCAAGCGCCGAGCGCAGCTTCATGCCGTAGTTGGAAACCTGCCTCAAGCCGATGCGATCCGCCAGGTCCGGAAAAGCCCGCAGCATCAGTTTGCGATTCTCGACGACGTAAGACACGCCGGACGGCGTGCGGGCGTTGTCCTCGAGAACGCGGAATACGCCTTCGGCGTCGCGCACGAGGTCGATGCCGCAGATGTTCACATAGGCTTTGAACGGCAGATCCAGGCCGACCATCTCCGCCCGATAGTTGGCGTTGCCGACGACGAGCTCGCGTGGAATGACGCCGTCGTTCAGGATGCGTTGCTCGTGGTAGACGTCGTGCAGGAACTCGTTGAGCGCGGCGACCCGCTGCTTGCAGCCGGACTCGATATGGGCCCAGTCGCCGGCAGAGATCACGCGGGGAATGACGTCGAAGGGCAGCACGCGGTCTATGGCGTTTTTGTCCGAGTAAACGGTGAAGGTGATGCCCAGATTGAAGAGCTCGCGGTCGCTCGCCCGCGAACGCCGGCGCAGCGCCGAGGGCTTCATGCGCTGCAGTCGGGCTCGGATCTCCTGGGTGTGATGAGCCGGCTGACTCGGACTGCCGAACATCTCGCAGTAGAACACGCCCGGATCGTAGTGCGAGAACAGGCCGTGTCTTTCCGCCGCTGTCGCCATGCCGTTGGTTGGCTAGATTGTTGTGGTTCGGTCGTAAGACATTGACGATACTGCAAGAATATTCGAATTGCCAATGCTCGAAACGGAGCGGCCGGGGCTGATCCCTGCACCATTATCGTGCTTCCCCTTAACCCAGATAGCCGGCCGTCAACTCTTCGGAGACGGCCCACAACCTGGCCGCCATCTCCGAGTCCTGCATCATCGCGCTCGGCTCCTCCGGATTGCAGTCCGCGAAGTAGTAGCCGCTCACGGCCGCGAGCGCCGGGCTGGTCGCGACATAGCAGGTCGTTGCCGCCCCCTCCTCGACGGTCTTGGAGCGGCCGCTCGAAATCCGCGTGTCGACGTTGCGGAATATATTGGTATCGACGAGGCCGGGGTGCAGCGAATTCGAGCTTGCATTCGTGTCCGCAAGCTGCCGGGCGAGCTCCAGGGAGAACAGCCCGTTGGCGAGCTTGGAATGCGCGTAGGCCGAGCGCGCCCAGCCGTGGCCCGAAAGGTCGTCGAACTGAATGCCGCCGTCGGGGGGGTTGCGATGCGCGGTGCTGCCGACCACGACGACGCGGCCTTGCGCTGCTGCAAGGACCGCGCTCAGAAGCCGATTGACGAGGATAAAGTGTCCGAGATGATTGACGACGAATTGCATCTCAAGGCCGTCCACTTGCCGGAGCTCGCGAAACAACACGCCGGCGTTGCAGATCAGCATGTCCACAGGAACGTTCATCGCGGCAACCCGGTCCGCGCAAGCTGCGATGCTGTCGAAGTCGGTAAGCTCGAGCGCTAAGGGCGTGCAGCGTCCCGCGACGCTCTCGCAGGCCTCCGCACCGCGCTCCTCGGTTCGTGCCGTGCCGAGCACGTGCGCGCCGCGCAGCGCGAGCACTCTCATCGTCTCGTAACCGATGCCCGAGTTGCAGCCGGTCACGAGCGCCGTCTTGCCGGTGAAGTCAATTCCGGCCGTGACCTCCTCGGCCGTGGATGCGGCACCGAAAGCGCTGCGGGGCACCGCCTGTGCGTACTGGGCGCGTGCGGCGAAGTGAGGCGCGAACGCAAAAGCCGCGGTCGCTTGCAAGAATCGGCGGCGATTGATGAACGGCACTGGCGGTCCCCCCGGCGATCGATCCCTACTTGAGAGTTAGGACCTCTGCCGGGGCCGGGAATTCAGCCATCCGGCCCGATCTCGGCCAAACGCCGCTGCCTTGCGGGGCAGCGGCAAGGCTAGCCTAGTACGTTGATTAAAAAGGCCAAATACCTCGAAGACCGGATCGACGCCGCGGAATCCCGAAATGGATCGAGTTCACATTTCTTGCTAAAGACTATCAAACGCAATTGCAAACCATTCTCGTCTAATTTAGGATTCGCCGTATGTACGTCTGCATCTGCAATGGGCACCGGGAGTGCGAGATCCGCGAAGCCGCCGCGGCCGGCCTGCGCTGCGCCCGCGAGATCTATTCGCACCTCGGCAAGCCCGCCCGTTGCGGGCGTTGCCTGGAGCTTGCCACGCGGGTCGTCGAAGAGGTGCACGCCGCGGCGAACGAGCCCGGGCCGCTGGCCGAATCCGCCTAAGCGTCCTCGGCGCGCGGCGGCCGTGCCGCTGCGCCTAGTCGGCTGCGCCGGACTGGAGCTGCACGTAGTTCTTGATCTCCATGCGCTTGATCAGGTCGAACTGCGCTTCGAGCCAATCGATGTGCTCTTCCTCGCTCTCGAGAATCCCGACCAAGAGCTCGCGGGAAGCATAGTCCGCCTCGCGCTCGCATAGCGCGATACCTTCACGCAGCGCCGGCAGGGCGTCCTGCTCCAGCTTGAGATCGCACTCGAGAATCTCCCTAACGTCTTCGCCGATCATCAGCTTGCCGAGGTCCTGAAGATTCGGCAAACCTTCGAGAAACAGAATGCGCTCCGTGAGCTCGTCGGCATGCTTCATCTCGTCGATCGACTGCTTGTACTCGTACTCAGCGAGCTTGGTGACGCCCCAGTTCTTGAGCATCCTCGAGTGCAGAAAATATTGGTTGATCGCCGTGAGCTCGTTGAACAACACCTTGTTCAAAAGCTCTACGACCTTCTGCGAGCCTTTCATCTCGACCTCGTTCATCCGGGTTCCGGTACCAGAGAGGCTATCACATCAAACGCGGGTCTCGATGATCTTGTTGCGGAACAAGAATCATCAGTTGTTACGAATGCTTCTCTTTGCGATCGCCGCGGCGGGGCGGCGACACGGCCCCTCTCTCGAAGCGCTATGTCGTGCTGCGGTAGGCCGTGGTGCCGGGCGGCGGCGCGTACCAGCCGGGATCCGAATAGTCGTCCCGCGACTGATCGGCGCGTACTTTGAACACCGTGAACATGCCGCCCATGCCGATCGGTCCGTAGGGACCCTGCCCCGTCATCATCGGCAGGGTGTTCTCGGGCAGCTGCATGTGCATCGACGCCATGTGGGCGCCGCCGCGGTCGCCCATGACCATGTACTCCGGTATCAGACGGCGCAGCTTCAACGCCGCCTCGGCGAAATCCACGCCGATATAGGTCGGCACCTCGTGACCCATGGCGTTCATCGTGTGATGCGTCTTGTGGCAATGGAAAGCCCAATCGCCGGGCGTATCCGCAACGAGCTCGATCGCGCGCATCTGACCGACGCCGACATCGATCGTCGCCTCCGGCCAGCGCGCGGTCTCGGGCACCCAGCCGCCGTCGGTGCAACTGACCTCGAAGCTGTGGCCGTGCAAATGGATGGGATGATTGGTCATCGTGAGATTGCCGATCCGCACCCTGACGCGGTCGCCTTGGCGCACGACCAGCGGAGCGATGCTGGGGAAGACGCGGCTGTTCCAGGTCCACAGATTGAAATCGGTATGCGTGTTGACGCGCGGCGTGTAGCTGCCCGGCTCGACATCGTAAGCGCTCATCAGGAACACGAAGTCCCGGTCGACGGCATGCTCGCTCGGATCCTGCGGATGCACGACGATGAAGCCCATCAGGCCCATCGCAATCTGCACCATGTCGTCGGCGTGCGGGTGGTACATGAAGGTGCCCGCGCGCTGCATGTCGAACTCGTACACCCAGGTCTCGCCGGGCTGAATCGGCGGCTGCGTAATGCCGGCGACACCGTCCATGCCGTGCGGCAGGTGCACGCCGTGCCAGTGGATCGTCGTGTACTCGGGCAGCTTGTTGGTGACGAAGATACGCAGGCGGTCGCCCTCGACGCATTCGATCGTCGGCCCGGGCGATTGACCGTTATATCCCCATAGGTGCGCCGTCATTCCCGCTGCGATCTCGCGCTCGACGGGCTCGGCGACGAGATGAAACTCCTTGACGTTGTCGCGCATGCGCCAGGGCGACGACCAGCCGTTGAGCGTGACCACCGGCCGGTAGGGCCGTCCCGACGCCGGCTCCGGCGGCGGCTGCGTGGCGGGAGAATCGGCGAGCGGCGCCTCGGGCACTTGCGCGAGCGCGTTGCGCGACACCACGGCGGCGCCCGCGAGCGCGCCCGCGGTCGTCAGAAAATTGCGCCGAGACAGCATGCGGAGCTCTCCTCAGTGGACATGATACGCGGCGCCGGGCCGAAAGCCGCTTTGCACGCCCGGCAGCGCCGCCGCCGGAACGCCGACACCGGACATCGCGCGCTGCAGCTCGACCTCGGCGAGCCAGAAATCTCGCTCGGCATCCAACGCCGCGTTGACGGCGTTGATGCGCTCGGTCACGTCGGCGACGAGGTCGATCACGCCGATGAGCATACCGTTGTAGAGCTTGAGCTGCTCCGCGGAAATGCGCTGCGCGAGCGGCACGAGCGCATCGTGCGCGTGCCGCGCGAGATCATAAGCACCGCGATACGCGAGCCAGGCGCTGCGCACCTCGCCCCGCGCCTTCACGCCCGCCTCACCCGAAAGCCCCTGCAACCGCCCGGACTGAACGTCGAAGCGCTGCGCGACCGCCCGCGCTTCCAGCCCGTCGGGCCCGATGGGAGTCGTGGTCAGATCCGGCAATCGCTCGGGCAGCTGCACGCGCTCCGCATCCGGGCCCCAGAGGCCGAGCGTCTGCACCAAGCGCTCGCGTTCGACCGCGGCCGCCACCTGCACGGCGGTTAGATGCGCGACCGCATCGGCATACAGCGTCTGCGCGCGCAGAGTTTCGAGCTCCGAGGAATTGCCGACGCTGCGCATGCTCTGCATGATCTCGCGGCTCGCTTCCGCCGCCGCGACGACGTCCCCGAAGTAGCGCACCGATTGGCGCGCGGCGACCGCGTTGACCCAGGCGCGCCTTGCCGTAAACAGCAGCGCGGCGATCTCGTCGGCGGCCTGCACGCGCGCCGTGCGCTCCGCCATCGTCAAGCCCGGCGCGAACGCCGGAACGCTGAGCCAGGTCATCAGATTTACCGAGATCGCACGCTCGATCCGCGTGTCGACGGTGGTCGGCGGGCGCCCGCCGTTGAAGTCCGGGTTGACGCCATGCGCCACGCGCAGGCGATCGACGTTCTCCAGGCCGAGCGTTTCGAGCGCGCGATCGACGGCCGGATGATGCAGCAGCGCGATCTCCGCGGCCGCATCCGCCGTCAGCGTCGCGCCGAGCAGCTCCTGCTCGCGCTCGGTCCAGCGCGCGAGCATCGCGACCTGCTCGGGCGTCAACGCGACGGGCTGAGTCGATGGGCCCCCGCTGCTCGATGCCGGCGGGACGGAAATGCAGCCGCCGAGAGCGGCGATGAAGGCGAGAGCACATGCCGCGTGGATGCCGCAGACGGCAGCGCGGACGGCCCGCAAGGTCATTGCTGCATCGTAGCCGGCGTGTGGTGAGCGGCGCCTGCATGAGCCGAGTGCGCGCCGTGCTCGGCTGCGCTCGAGCCGCCTTGATCCTCGAACAAGGTCCGCCAATCGAGCGGCGCTCGGCTCGGCGGCGTGTAGCCGGAAGCGGCGCTGTCGAGCGTCAACAGCGCCGTGGGGGTCGCAGGGTCCGCAGCTTCGACCCCTTCCGAATGCGCCCGGGCGCCGACAGGCATCGCGCTCCCCATGCACAGGAGCGCGATGCCGGATAGCCTGCCGATCTGCTCCACGAGCTTCACTAGAAGTTCGCGGCCTCACGGGCGGGGCCGGTCAGCTCCACGATGTGCAGCCCGGTATTCGCTCGGTCGGCTGCGTAGACGTAGCCTCGATCGTCGACCTCCAGGTTGTTCGTCTGAATCGCGGTCTTGCACTGCTCGACGCCGTCCACCTGAACGCAGCGCTGCGTCGTTCTCTCGGTGGTCGCCGGAATGTAGTAGCCGATCTCCTTGGGCGCCCACGGATCGCGAATGTCGACCGCGCGGATACCGGCGTTGAAATACGCGAGAAACACGACACGGCCGTAGTAGATCGGCCCCATGTCCTCATTCGAGGAATGCGTTCCGAAGCGCCCGCCGCGCTCGCAGAAATTGCCGGATTCCTCGGGGACTTGGAAGTTCCCCACCGGCCAGGGCTTGGTCTCGTCGGTGATGTCCACCATGTACATCATCTGCCGGTTCTCGCGGCACTCGTTGCGCAGAGATTCGCCGATGACCAGCAGCATGTCGCGAGTGCGGCCCTCGGTGTTGTCCGCGAATTCGGGCACCTCGATGCCGAGCACCGGGAAGGCGGTGTGCGCGCCGAGCCGCGGGCCGGTGTACATCGTCGTGATGACGGGATACTCGAGGTTCTCGTCGGTCGGCTCGAACGGATCGGCCACCGCCGGATTGCCGCGCAAGAGCCTCTCGCGATCGACGATCTGGATGACGCCGTTGAGGAACGTGCCGTAGCCGAAGTAGATGCGGTCGCCGACGGCGATCGGGCCGTGCAGGTCGTATTCCGACATCTCCTCTTGCCTCGGCGAGCCCGGCTGCTGGCCCGGCAGGCCGAAGTTGCGGATGAAGCGCGGCTCGGCCGGATTGGAGAGGTCGTACACCTGCAGCATGCGCCGTGTCGCCCAGCCATCGACGCCGGATACGAGGTAGGCGATGCCGGTATTGCATTCCCACCAGCTCTTGTGGGTGTCCGTCAGCCCGGTGTTCTGCTCGATCAGCGCGACCACCTCCGGGGACTCCGGGTCGGTGACGTCCCAGACCTCATGTCCGGTATTGCCGACCGCGCGCAGCAGGTAGAAGCTGCCGTCGTTGCCTCCGGGCAAATCGCTGCCGGCGCAGGTGCGCACCATCTGCGCCTCGCTTTCGTCGCCGAGCAGGTCCGCCCCCGGAAGATGGTGCAGATATCGCGGGTTCTCGGGATCGGTGACATCGACGATGGACGTGCCGTTGCCCTCTTCCCGGCCCGTGAGCGGATTCATGTGCTGGCCGGCGTGATGGCCGATATAGGCGATCCAACGATCCGCCTGATGCTGAATGACCGGCTGGTAGGCGCTGCGGCCTTGCAGATCGTTGTAGCCGACCAGGCGCATGTTGAACGCCTCTTCCCTGCCACTCATCGTCTGCGCGTTCGCGGTCAGGCCGAGAACGCAGAGCAATGCTGCGAAAGCGACGGAGGCTGAAAGTCTGACGGACCTCGATGGGAGCATGGCCCCCTCCTTGTGTTGTTATGTCTCCGGGGCCTGACTGTCGGATACGGCACTCCGCGTGTCAAGCGGCGGCCATAGACCCTTGATGCGCCGTGCGTCGCTTCGCCGCGGCAGGTCTGGCGCCACGAGCCCCACCCCGGGCGGCGCTTCCGGCAACCGAGGCGCGGGACGGTGCTAACGGGCGCCGTTTGGCGGACTCGCGCACAGTTCCTCGTTGCGCTAATCTGCACGGCGACGGATTCCCGACAACAAGAACGAAGATCAGGAGCGACTGCCGTGACCGCAAGGCCTGATTCCGCACGGTCTCTTCAGCCGTTGTGCGTGTTCGCTGTTGCGTTCGTTTCGGCGTCCGGCCTGGCGCAGGCGCCCATCGTCCAACCGGGCGCGCCGGGCGATCAGCCACGGCGGCTCAGCGCGGAAGAAGCCATCAAGCTCGCCGACACGAGCTACACGCAGGCCGATGCGCAGTTCGTGCAGGACATGATCCCGCACCATCACCAGGCCATCGAAATGGCTGCGCTCGTGGGCGACCGCACGAACCGGCAGGAGCTGCTCGACGCGGCCGGACGCATCGACGCCTCGCAGGCCGACGAGATCGCATTCATGCAGAGCTGGCTCAGAGAGCGCGGCGCGCATGTGCCCGAACCGACCGCGCACGACGCGATGCATACGAGCCACGCGATGGCGGGCATGGCAACGCCCGCGCAAATGGCCGCGCTCGCGGCGGCCGAAGGCACGGATTTCGACCGCTTGTTCCTGGAGCTGATGATCACGCATCACGAAGGCGCCGTGACAATGGTCGAAGAGCTCTTGGACCAGCCCGGCTCCGCCTACGAGCCGACGCTGTTCGAGTTCACGACGGACGTCACCAACGACCAGAACGCCGAGATCGAGCGCATGAACGCGCTGCTGGTCAGCATCTCCGACGATCCGCGGGCGGGCCTCGAGGCCGGGCTCGAAGACGCCGGAGAAGCCATCCTCAACATGCAGCTCGTCGCCTCACTGCCCAAGCCACCGGGCTTCTACGATCCCGAGAACCCGGCGAATCTGCCGCCCGAGCGGCTGGCGGCGCTTGCCGGCGAGCCCGCCGAAGAGGAGGAAAGCGATGCAGACGAGAACACGGAAGAAGACGAAGACGCTGGAGGCGGCGATGATGATCGCAGACCGCTGCTGTCGTTCGCCAACACCGACCTGGCGTTTCGCGACGACGTCATGGTCGTCGGCAACTACCACGGATTCAACGTCTATCGCTTGAGCGAAAGCCGCATTCCAGAGCTCACGGCATCCGTCGTCTGCCCGGGCGGACAGGGCGACGTTTCCCTCATCGGCGAGCTCTTGATCCTGTCCGTCGAGCAAACGCGCGGGCGCGTCGACTGCGGGCTCGAAGGCGTCGGCGACGACGTGAGCCCCGCGCGCTTCCGCGGCCTGCGTATCTTCGATATCAGCGATCCGACTCGACCCTTGCAGGTAGGGCAGGTACAGACTTGCCGCGGCTCGCATACGCACTCGGTCGTCTCCGGCCCGGACGACGACGGCAGGATCATCGTCTACAACTCGGGCACGGCCGTCGTGCGCGACGAGGAGGAGCTCGAGGGCTGCATCGGCGACGTCGCCGGCGACGCACGTACGGCGCTGTTTCGCATCGACGTCATCGAGATCCCGGTCGGCGACCCGTCACGGGCACGCATCGTCGACAGCCCGAGCGTGTTCGCAGATCCCGAGACGGGTGTGCTCGCCGGACTCTGGCGTGGCGGCGACCACGGCGACGAGACACAGGAAACACATGTAACCGATCAGTGTCACGACATCACGGTGTTCCCGGCAGCCGGGATTGCCGCGGGCGCCTGCTCGGGCAATGGCATCGTCTTCGACATCTCGGATCCTCTGAATCCTAAGCGTATCGACGTCGCTGTCGATACGGGTTTCGCCTATTGGCACTCGGCTACGTTCAACAATGACGGCACCAAGGTCGTGTTTACCGACGAGTGGGGCGGCGGTGCTCGTCCGCGCTGCCGCGCCCACGACCCGCTCGAGTGGGGCGCCGACGCCATCTACGACATCGTCGACGGCAAGCTCGAGTACCGCAGCCACTACAAGATGCCGGCGCCGCAGGTCGACGTCGAGAACTGCGTAGCCCACAACGGCTCAATCATCCCGGTGCCGGGCCGCGACATCCTGGTCCAGTCCTGGTACCAGGGCGGTATCTCGGTCTTCGATTTCACGGACTCTGCGAACCCGATCGAGATCGCCTACTTCGATCGCGGTCCCATCGATGAAGAGGAGCTGATCGGCGGCGGATACTGGTCGTCCTATTGGTACGACGGCAAGATCTACGCCACCGAGATCGTTCGCGGACTCGACGTGTTTGCGCTGACGCCGAGCGAGTTTCTAACGGAGAACGAGATCGCCGCGGCGGCCATGGCCGATCAGGGACGGCTCTTCAACCCGCAGCAGCAGTTCCGTGTTACCTGGCCGGCCGCGCCGGCCGTGGCGCGAGCCTACGTCGATCAGCTTCGGCGCGGCGACGGCCTGCCGAACGCGGTTATCGTGGATCTCGACGAGGCGCTCGCTCTCGCTGCGTCGCATCTAGAGAACGGCGCGAGCGACCGAACCCTGGCCACGAGGTTGGAGTCGCTTGCCCGGACGCTCGGTCGGGACGACGACGATGCCGTCACGCTGAAGCGTAGGAGCGGACTTGCCGAGACGCTGAATGGTTTGTCGGCACGGCTGCGATGAAGGAGGCAGGCCTCGTGACGTTCTGCTACTACGCACTGGTCTAGGCCGATCGGTTTGTCGAACGCAACCAGGTGCCCATGGAGAATCACGGCGCTTCCGTTCCCTCGTTCAGAATCGCTAGATAGCGATCGTATGAAAAGAGCCGGTTCCGACGCTTCCCTGTCAGCTTCGGTCAGGCTGGCTCTTTCGAACTTTTATGCATGTCTTCGCGAAACGGGCAGCGCTGCTCAACTATCCTACGCCAGTCGATATCTTCAGCTCTGTAGTGGCCGAATAGCTCTGCGACTTTGCTCATGGTTCGAATCGGCGTTCGGCCAGTCGGATGTACTCTTCTGCCACGTCGATCCCAACGGACTTTCGTTCCAGGCTTCGCGCAACCTTCATGGTAGTTCCCGTCCCGCAGAACGGATCGAGAACTATTCCACCGTTCGGACAAGTCGCTAGTATGGGGCGCTTACAAAGATCCTCTGGATACGGTGCGAAGTGCGCTTCCCGCTTCTGCGTATCCTCCGGAATGATATCCCACACATCGCCCGGCTTTGATCCGTTTGGATGGTATTTCAGAAAATAGAAACCACGCTCCTCCAGCTCACGCGCTCGCCCAGACACCGACGCAGCATCTGAGTGCGTCGTTCGCTGCTGCCCCCGGATTATCATTCGAAAATCGGAATACTCCCCCGTCCGAACAGCATCGAGCATCGTATCCAATGCGAGTAGTGCGTTCTCCTTTTCATCCTCCGCTAGAGCAGTGGAAAGCTCGATTTGGCGCCTATACCGGATACCGGACACTCCCGTTGCCGAAATTACGCGGCCATTCTCGACTTTGGCTTGACGTGGCGCTCGCCGAATCTCATCTACATCGTAATAGTAGCTTCGTCTCTTTACGAAGTGGAAAACGTGTTCGTGCACGTTTCGGAGCTTGTCCTTAGCGTTATCCGGGGCCCCTTTCACCTTGTGCCAGATGACATCATTGCGGAGGATAAAGCCATGCTCGTCCGTTAGTTTCATTGCCACGCGCCAAGGTATCCCGAGCAGGTTCTTGGCGGCGTATGTGTCGCCGATGTTCAACCACAGGGAACCGCTAGGCTTCAGTGTGCGACCGACTTCGACGAGAACATCGCACAGACTATCTATGTACTCACTGAACGTCTTCTCTTGACCGATACCCGCCGCGGCATATTGACGATGGCCCCAATAGGGCGGACTAGTCATCGCGCAGTCGAAGTACTCGTCTGGAACCTCACGTAGCACATCCAGTGCCGCGCCGGTGAAAAACACTGGAACGGTTGTGTCTGCCTGTCGGTACGCATCAAGGCGTTCTGAGGTCGACTGAAATTGGCGGCTGGCCCAGCCATCAAAGTCGAAGGTCAGCTCTCGTGCTTCATCCACTCCACTACCCCATCGCAAGCTGAGGCGTGATTGTGACGAATAGACTACGGAAGATCGAGATACATAAGCGCAATCTTCTTGGCCTCTCGCTGGTCTATCGGTTGAGGTGAGCGCACAACGAGTTCGATACGTGCCTCCGGCTGTCCATCCACAACACGCTCGCTGACCGCGCTAACACGAGCGGTCTGGCCATTTACTTCCAAGACACGAATATAACGGTATCGCATGGAGCACATTTTCGCTGACGGCGGCGTCGAATACGCCCGCAAATAGCAGCTCATTCGCCAAGAAATAGGACCATGCTGACCATGTGCTGGATCGCCCAACCATGAGGTGGTTTAGCGCGCAGCTAACCTATTGTTGCTACCACGAGGCATTGCCGGGTTCCCGCCCGCTGCAAAAGCCTGCAAACCGACGCCTGCGACGATGGAAACGCGTTTAGCGTTCATGCAGTCAATGCTCAATCTGCGGTCCTGAATTCGGATCGTCCTGAAGCATCAAGTAGGCGCCTGGGAAGCAATAGAGAGTCTGCCTCGCTGTCGGGATTGAGACAGCCGCCGAGTCGAGCGTCAGAGACTCAAACAGCGTGGCCGGCGCTCTACCCGGTTCAACATTCAACGAACTCAGGATCTCGATTTGGGACTCGCGAAACATGAAGGTCGGCGGACGCCGAAACTTTGGATATGGAAAGCGGCTCTGGTGGGCCGGCAAGAATGCGCTTCGGGATCGGTACGGCGATGGCTGCTATGGCTCCCGCGCGGCCCACGAAGCGCGTTGGCGGCACTTCGCGGAGTACGCGAAGTGCCGGGCCGTGAAGGATGCGCGCGACGTCACCCGGGAGCTGATCGTGGAATACGGAGAAGCGTTGAGTGCCAAGGTGGGGCTCGGCGAGCTCTCAGTTCGCTATGCGCAGAATCTGCTCTCGACCGTAAACGTTGTGATGGAGACGATGCGCGGCGACCGCTGCGTCCGGGTCACGCCAGCGGCGCTGGTCGGCAAACGACGGAACGTCCGCTCCGAGGCACCCGAGGGACTCGATCGGTCTGTCGTGGATCGCGCGATCCTGGCGCTGAACGACCAGGGCGAAAATCGAGCTGCACTGGTCGCGGCGCTCGCGCGCTATTTCGGGCTTCGGTTTCGCGAGGCTTGCATGCTCGACAGCCGACGAGCTCTCCGGGATGCGATCGAGCGTGGCGAGATCAACGTGACGGCTGGGACGAAGGGCGGTCGGGGGAAGAAGGTGGATCGGTGGGTGCCTGTTTCCGATCGCGCCGTCGAGACGCTGAAGCAGGCGGCTCATGTGCAGGGGGCCGACGCCAACTTGATACCGGCCAGCCAGAGCTATCGGCAATGGCGCGAGCACGCGTACCACGTTTGGCAGCGAGCAGCGTCGCAGCAGGGGCTTCGAGGGTTTCACGATCTGCGCGCCGCGTATGCTTGCGAGCGGTATTCCGACATCACTGGATGCGCAGCGCCGGTTGTCGGCGGGCACCGGAGCGCGAGCAAGGAGGACGACGCGGGCGCGCGACAGATGATCGCGCACGAGCTCGGGCACGGTCGCGCCGACGTCGTGGCCGCCTATGTGGGGTCGGCACGGTAATGGCGCGGCCGCCGAATCAGCAGGTGGCAGCCAAGAAGGCCCGTGAGCTTCTCTCGCGGCGCATGCCGGGTCTCGATCCGACGACGGTCCGCGAGCATGTCATTCGCGCCGAGCGGGCGGCTGCAGTGATATGGCGCCGTTGGCAGGTCGGGCCGTGGCAATGGCAGGTCAAGCACCTTCGCTGGTATCTCGAGCATCGGACGGACGGGATGAAAGCCAGTACGCGGTATCGGCACTGGTTGACGATTCGGGCGCTGGTCTATGCGCTCGGGCGTAGCGATGACTGGGAGCCGCGGCTCAAAGGGCCTTGGTTGAGGCCGACTGGGGATAGGAGCGATCTGAAGGTTGGGAGGCCGCCGAGCTTGCCGGGATAGCGGACGGCGGCGCCTTCCTCGAGACGTGCCCGCAACCTTGTCAGAACGTTGAAGCGACGAGCGGACGCTCCGATATTCCGGATCAACCATCCCCGGATCGACCTACGGGTTATCCGGCCCCCTCTGGGCTACGGCCCAGGGGTTTCTAACATTGAATTGAACAGCAACACGCCGGGGGGTTAGCGATTCCGCCGAATATCGTCTACGCCCACAATCTACTTGCGCCTCGGCTTCCCGAAGCTCTCGTAAAGCGAGACGCTCACTCCCTTGGTGATCTTGCCGATGAAGGGCGGCTCGAATTCTTCCACGAGGCGCCGAATCTTCGGCAAGGCTTTCGCCAGCAGCTCGCCGATCTCGCGTCCGGTCCAGTCCCCGCGCGGTCAAGACGAATTGTCGGACCCTCGCGGACTCGACCGCGGCCTTCTCGTTAGCGCGATACCGAATACGCGCGTCTGGCGTGATCACGACCCAACCGCGCTGGCCCGCGAAGCGCAGCCAGGCTTCATCTGGCGTTCTCTGGTCGGGGAAGTGATCGTCGTGGATCTCCACGCGAGCGCCTTCTCGGCGCAGCCGTTCGGCGACGACCGTCCTGCCAAGATTCCTGTCAAGGAAAATGACGAGCTCAGGCCGCTTCGAGTTCGCAGCGGATCGCTTCTTCGACTTCTTCCGCCGGCCGGCCATAGTCTTCTGCCAGCTCCTGGATAGACTCGCCCGCCTTGTAACGGTCGGCGATCACTTCAGTCGCCAGTCCCGTGCCCGCGATCACCGGCCGCCCGAACGACAGCTCAGGATCGATGACCACCAGGGCAGGCGCCGTTCGCCAGTCGCTTCGCGTGTAGGGATAGAGCTTGATCGGAATGCCGCTGGTATCGCGTTCGATTCTCTTCAGCGACGACTCGATGACCTCGCGCATCACGGCCTGACCCTCCTGACTGGCATTGATCAACTGTCCATACCGTTCGACGAACAGGCTCACGCCGTCAGTCGCGAACTCGTAGGCAATCAGGGGATTCTTGACTCGGAACTTGCGCGTCAGAAAGTCGAGGGCCGATCTGACCTTCGGCAAAGTAATCTCGAACTCCCGCCGCATCGCGGCCAGAACGTGAAGCTCGACGAGATTGCGGAACGAAAGAATGAGCGGGTGGTGTTGTGCGGGATCGATAAGCGGCTTCGATTCACTCGCACGACCCATGGCCCAGTAGCGCAGCGTCGACTTGGGGACAGTTAAATAGTGTGCGGTCTCGGACAATGCATAGGCCGGCAGTTCTCGCCTATCAGCCATTTTCGATCGCCTGGTCACGAACTTTGATCAGCCCTTGGGAGGTGGGGACATGATACGCGATAAGCATCAAAGTGGCTCCGTGCCCTCGCCCAATATCGCGATATAGCGATCGCTGGAAGGAGTGGCTGGCGCGACCGGCGGCCGTCGAACGGCCCAATTGCCGTGCAATCGTGGAGCCACGCTCCAGAATTGCACGGAGGCAACAAGATTTGGTGGCCAGTGGCAAGGAGGTCGCTAGATTGCGGCCTCGGCAAGTACGCCGTCTCGAAACGAGCGAAGCAAACGAAGCGCCGCAGCCGGTTCGATACCGCACTCGCCGACAAGATGAAGCTGGCCGTTTGCATCCGTCTCGGCCTGCAGAACCTCTCTTACGACCTCGAGCAATCGCGCCGGATTAGAACTCGATCTCGCAATGCTGGCAGCAGCATCTGACCCGGCTAACCATGCCGCAGCAACCTCGAAATCGAAGTCATCCATGTCCAGCAAGTGAGTGGCGTCAACGTATAGGCGGTCCGTGTTCTTCCCGTGCAGGTAGTTCCTGAGGATCAGCATCAAATCGCTCGCATCCTTGCGAGGTTGCAGCAGGTGACGATCCGTCCATGCAACCACTTTCATCACCGCGAGCATGGGCAAAGACACGGTGGATATCCGCTGACCTTCAGGCAGGATTATCTCCAGCGCAGTCGCACGTGCGTCCTGATATCCGAGCACGCTCATAACGGTCTCGCTGGCTGGCCACAGGATTCTGCCCTCGGCATCTTCAACCCCACCGAAGGGAATCAGATCGATCGAAAGCGTCCCCTGATGCAACAGCTTGTGCTCATGGCGTGTCTCACCGAACGACTCTGAGCTCAACAACGCATCGCGGAATGCGGCGAACTCGTCCCAGTTCGCGATAGCGAACGCAAGATCGATGTCCGTTGTCGCTCTGTGTATCTGCACGCCGCCCCCGTATTGAAGCAGCAGGTCGCGTGCCATTGCGCCGACCATCAGCGGATCATGATTGGGTGCGACTGAGCGGATATCGCCTATCAGCTCGGACAACCAGCGCAGATCGGCGTTGTCAGACAGGTCCATCGACGATTCGTTTGTGGATGAGATCGGCTGCTTCGAGGCAACGGGCATCGCCGGTCATCACCAGATCAGCGTAGATGAGAGGCAGCGGAACCGTTTTTTCGTCGGGCTCTTCGAACGCCCAGAATCGCTCGACGAGCTCGACCGGCCCAGCGGGATCCGCCTTGAGCTGGAATTCCATGAGTAGCCGGGGGTCGGCTTTTTTTGTGTAGAGCGTGAGGGTCTCGGGCCGCAGGTGCCCCGTCAGTTTTGCGGCCGCCGCTTCACCGCCGAGCTGGGCGCCGTACCTTTTGGCATCGAGCCGCTTCCACCATCCTGCCACATCCGCTCGGTAGCGTTGCAGCACGAGCTTGGGCCGCAATGTGCGGGCGTAGGCCTCGGTCCACTGCTGCAATAGCCGGTCGCGTTGGAGGAGCCGTCGCTTCTCATCGAGGTCCGCGACGAAGCCGAGTTTCTGGAGGTCGGTCATCACCCAACCGACGGTGCCGTGAGCGACGCCCGCTTCGGCGGCGATTTCCCTATACGGGCGATCGACCCATTCAGGGTGGCAGAGCAGAGCGAACAGGACTTTCAGTCCGCCCGGCCGAAACGCCCGGCCGGTAGTCGTGGTCGTGGCGGGCTGCTCGATCGGCCGCTCCCCTTTCACCCAGACGTAGATCGGCGGCTGGTCGAGAAACGCATTACCCGCGGCATCGAGGAACGCGATTCCGTGGGCTTTCAGCTTCTCGGCCATGGGCGGGGTCACGTAGTCGGCAATCAGGATGCCGGGCTCGTCGTAGCGTTCGATCTGATGTAGAGCGGCTCCGAGGGTGGCGGGTCTGAGCCCGCGCTTGACCTCTGCGAGATACTTTTTCGCCTGGCGACCACGGCCGATCTGAATGACCGCATCGGCGTCAAACTGGGTGTCGAGGACGCGCTCGAGCGTTGCCGGAACGCCGAGCTTCTCGGCCACGGTAAGGGCTGCGTTCAACAGGTTTTCAGTGCGTCTGTCCATTTTAATGCATTGTCCACGTTACGTGGACACAGGTCAATAATGGACAGGACTCACTCGAGCGAGGTTGCCGCCCCGATGATCTGGGCCACCTCCGCTGCAGGGTAATAGACACGCCGGCCGATCCGCCGTCCACAGGCCTTGAGCTTCCTGGTCTGAAAGTCGGGCGGGTGGCAGAGACTGTACCTGAGCCCGCCGGGCGTCCTGTTCAGGAGCTCGGCCAACTGGGTCTGGGAGAGCAACACGCCGTACTTCTGCGTGAGCGTGTCTTCCAGCCGCCTCACCGTCTCGATCCTCTGATCTCTGTTCACCTATCACACTCCTTGGCGATTCTCGGTGGACGGATCAGAAACAAAACTGGCCTTGCACGTCTACGAGAAACTCAGACAAACGGGATTTCAATTTATCGCTGCTTTTCCAGACGTGTTTTGCTATACAGAAAAGTTTTTGGCTCCGTGGCCGCCTCGTGTTAGCTGGCATTGGGTAGCGTTTGGAAACAATTGATTAGCCCAGTCTCCTGACTGACCTCACTGCGCACAAAAATTTTTTCCGAAAATCGAAGCGGACCCAGCCTATCGCGTGTGTGCAAAGCTGCGCAGAGACTCGGCACTAACCCACAAGAACATGCCTCCCAGCAAGGATGACATCCGCCAAGAGATCGCCCGAGAGGAAGCTCGGCTCGCCGAGCTCGACCGGGCTCGCGAGCAAGCCTCGGATCGCATTGCAGAGTTGAAGGCGGACCTCCGCTCCACGGGCGCTACGGATGCGTCGCGACGGCGCCAACCGAACGGGGCGCGGGAGCTACCGCAGACATCAGCCCAGAAAGTTGGCCTGTTTCAATCCCTGTTTCGCGGCCGACCGGATGTGTTTCCGACGCGGTTCGTGAGCAAGAAGACCGGCAAGCCTGGATACTCGCCGGCCTGTGAGAACAAATGGGAGCCCGGGATCTGCGCACTCCGAAGCGGCGGCAAGTGCGGTGACTGCGCGAACCAGGCGTTTGTGCCCGTCGCCGACAAGGCAGTTCTCGATCACTTGCAGGGCCGTCATGTCATGGGCGTTTACCCACTCCTCACCGACGAGACTTGTTGGTTTCTCGCGGCGGACTTCGACAAGAGCGCCTGGCAGGATGACGTGGCCGCATTCCGCGAGACCTGCGACAGTTTCGAAATTCCGGTCGCGATCGAGCGCTCGCGATCTGGAAACGGCGCCCATGCGTGGTTCTTTTTCAGCGCGCCCATAGCCGCGAACGTGGCGCGCCGGCTTGGCTGCTACCTCCTGACCGAGACGATGAGCCGACGCCATCAGCTCGGCATGGAGTCCTACGACCGCCTGTTCCCGAATCAGGACACGATGCCGCGCGGCGGCTTCGGCAACCTGATCGCGCTGCCGCTTCAGCACGAGCCCAGACAAGAGGGAAACAGCGTCTTCGTGGACACCGATTTCGAGCCTTATGAGGATCAGTGGGCGTTTCTGGCATCCGTCGCCCGAATCGAGCCCGCGGCGGCCGAGAATATCGCGCGTGAGGCGACGAGGACCGGGCAAGTCATTGGCGTGCGGTTTGCCGATTTCGCCGAGAACGACGCTGCCCAGCCCTGGGCCCGACCGCCGTCGGGCAGGCGATCGACGCCGAGAGTCTCGGAACCGCTTCACCGGGAAATTCGAGGCGTGCTTGCGCAGCGACTGTTCGTAGAGAAGAGAGACCTGCCGCCGCGACTCATTACGGAGCTCAAGCGCCTCGGCGCGTTCCAGAATCCGGAGTTTTATAAGAAGCAGAAGATGCGCTTGTCGACGGCGCTCACGCCGCGAGTTATCGCCTGCGCCGAAAAGCTGCCGTTGTTTCTCGGATTACCGCGCGGATGCCTCGACGACGCCAAGGCTCTGATCGCGGAATGCGGCGGCGCGCTGTCAATCGAGGATCAGCGAAACACGGGAACGCCACTCGACGTTCGAT
>Ga0302046_10001101_pt1 | contig 25599 bp, 19 predicted proteins | sample RVTome_11_FD_200261 | JGI IMG/M metagenome (GOLD analysis project Ga0302046, IMG submission 200261) | Soil microbial communities from uranium-contaminated site in the Upper Colorado River Basin, Wyoming, United States - RVT147D111 (version 2) ... | reverse complement strand
CGGGCTTCTCGGTCTTCTACATGGGCATCAACCTCGGCGCCTTTCTCGGGCCGCTCGCGTGCTCGTACCTGGGCGAGAAGGTCGACTGGCACCTGGGCTTCGGCGCCGCCGGCGTGGGCATGACCTTCGCGGTGATCCAGTACGTGGTCGGCAAGCCGAACCTCATGGGGTGCGGAGAGCTCAAGGAGGATTCCGCCGCGGCCGAGCGCCTGGCCGACGCCCGGCGCAAGCTCGGCATCGGGATCGCCGCCGTCCTGGCGCTCGTGGCGGGCCTCGTCGGTCTCGGCTGGACGGGGGCACTGACCATCGAGGGCTTCGCCGAGGCCACCTCCTACGTGGTCTCGGCCCTCGCCGTGCTCTACTTCGCCTGGGTGATCGGCTTCGTCTGCAAGGACAAGCTCGAGCGCTCGCGGGTCGCGGTGCTGATGCTCCTGTTCGTCGGCGCGGCCCTCTTCTGGTCCGGCTTCGAGCAAGCGGGCTCGACGATGAACCTCTTCGCGAAGGACTTCACCGACCGCGTGGTCTTCGGCTGGGAGATGCCCGCGGGCTGGCTGCAGCAGGTCAACCCGCTCCTCATCATCCTCCTGGCGCCCGTGATGGGGGCCGTGTGGGTCAAGCTGGGCGCCTTCAACCCGAACCTGGGCGTCAAGTTCTTCCTGGGCCTGGCGCTCCTGGGCGTGGGCTTCCTCGTGCTGGGGGCCGCCGCGCCCGAGATCGATCCGGCGACCGGGGAGGCGCTGACCAAGGTCGTGCCCTGGTGGCTCGTGGGCACCTACTTCTTCCACACCGTCGGCGAGCTGTGCCTCAGCCCGATCGGCCTGAGCGCGACGACCAAGCTCTCCCCGCCGCGGCTCGTGGGCCAGATGATGGGCACGTGGTTCATGGGCGCGGCGCTCGGGAACCTCGTCGCCGGCCTGCAGACCGCCCAGCTCGAGGACAAGGCGCCCTCCGAGCTGTTCACGTCGGTCGCCACCTTCTCGATCGCAGCCGGAGCCGCGTTCCTCCTGCTGGCCCCGCTGATGAGCAAGCTCGCCAAGGGCATCCGCTAACCGCGCGCCACGGAGACCGAGACCATGCTCCAGGACCTCTACGCCGACCACGTCCGCACGCGCCGCGAGCGCGCGAGCGCCGCGCTCTCCGAGGCCGGCTTCGACGCCATGCTGCTCGACGCCGGCTCGCCCTTCCGCTACTGGGCCGACGACCAGGACGCGCCGCACCACGAGGCACCGCACTTCGCGCACTGGGTGCCGCTGGAGGGACCGCAGCATCTCCTGCTCGTCCGTCCGGGCGAGGAGCCGCTCCTCGCGCGCGTGGCGCCCGAGGACTACTGGTACGAAAAGGCGCCGCTGGGCGCGCCCTTCTGGCTCGCGCAGTGCGACGTGCGCGAGGTGCCCACGCGCGCGGCGGCCTGGGAGCTGGTCGCGAGCGACGCGCGCGGCACGGCCTACGTCGGCGACGCCCCGGCCGAGGCCGAGGGGCGCGGCTTTCGCGCCTCGCAGCAGAACCCCGCGGCGCTGGTGGCGCGCCTGGACTGGGACCGCAGCTACAAGACGGCCTACGAGGTGGCGTGCCTCGAGGAGGCCGAGCGCATGGCCGCGCGCGGGCACGTGGCCGCGCGCGCGGCCTTCGAGGCGGGGGCCAGCGAGCTCGAGATCCACCACGCCTACGTGCAGGCGGTGGGCTGCGTCGACAAGGAGCTGCCCTACGAGAGCATCGTCGGCCTGGACGAGAAGGGCGCCATCCTGCACTACACCGGCAAGCGCGCCGAGGGCGGGGGCGAGGTGCTCCTGATCGACGCCGGCGCGCGTCACCTCGGCTACGCATCGGACATCACGCGCACCTGGACGCGGCCCGGCTGCGAGGCCGGGTTCCGCGAGCTCGTCGAGGGCATGGACTCGTTGCAGCAGGAGCTCTGCGCCGCGGTCCGGCCCGGGCTGCCGTACCCGGATCTGCACGCGCGGGCCCACCGGGCGATCGGAAGCCTCCTGTGCGAGGCCGGCGTGCTGCGCGCGGACGTCGACCAGGCCCTGGAGCTCGGCCTGACGCGGCCCTTCTTCCCGCACGGCCTGGGGCACTTCCTCGGGCTGCAGGTGCACGACGTCGCCGGCCACCAGCGAGAGCCCGGCGGGGGCCGCGTCGAGCCGCCGCCCGAGCACCCGTTCCTGCGCACGACGCGCACCATCGAGCAGGGTCAGGTCTTCACCGTGGAGCCGGGCCTCTACTTCATCGAGATGCTCCTGCGCCCGCACCGCGCCGGCGACACCGCGCGGCACTTCGACTGGGAGCGGATCGAGCGGCTCGCGCCCTGCGGCGGCATCCGCATCGAGGACAATGTGCTGGTGACCGCCGACGGCCACCGCAACCTGACCCGACCGCTGATCTGACCGAGGAGGGGACGATCTCGACGATGCGCACCGTGCTGCTCCTGCACTGCCTGCTGGCGGCCGCCGCCCAGGGCCAGGAGCCGATCCCGACCCCTGGCGAGCACCTCGTCGGGCGCGAGCTCGGCGCGGACTTCACCCTCGCCGACTGGAACGAGGTGCGGAGCTACTTCGAGCTCCTGGCGCGCGAGAGCCCGCGCGCCCGGCTGCGCACGCTCGGCCGGACGACCGAGGGCCGCGACCTCGTGCTCGCGATCCTCTCGAGCGCCGAGAACCTCGAGCGCCTCGACGAGCTGCGCGGGCACGCGCGAACGCTGGCGGACCCGCGCTCGAAGACGGACGCCGAGCGCGCGCGCGCGATCGAGGAGGGCCGCGCGCTCGTCTTCGTCACCTGCGCGATGCACGCGACCGAGACCGCGGCGCCGCAGATGGCGATGCAGCTCGCGTACGAGATGGCGACGAACGAGGGCGAGCCGTGGGCGAGCGCGCGCCGCGAGGCGGTCGTGCTGCTCGTGCCGAGCCTCAACCCCGACGGCCAGGACCACGTCGTCGAGTGGTACCGCCGGACGGTCGGCACGCCCTACGAGGCCTCGGGGCTGCCCAAGCTGTACCAGTACTACGCGGGGCACGACAACAACCGCGACTGGTTCATGCTGACGCAGGCCGAGACGCTGCTCGTCACCGAGCAGCTCTACTCCGTCTGGCATCCGCAAGTCTATTGGGACGTGCACCAGCAGGGCTCGAGCGGCGAGCGCCTGTTCGTCCCGCCCTTCCGCGACCCGCTGAACCCGAACCTCGACCCGGGGATCATCGCCGGCATCGACGCGATCGGCAGCCGGGCGCTCTTCGACCTCACGCGCGAGGGCTACCGCGGGGTCTCGACCGGCGTCTCGTACGACATGTGGTGGAACGGCGGGAACCGTAACGTGCCGGTGCGCCACAACATCATCGGTCTGCTCACCGAGGCAGCCTCGGTGCGGCTCGCGACGCCGATCTTCCTGCCGCGCAGCGAGCTCGGCGCGCCGCGCGGCCTGGGCGAGTACGCTCCCTCGAACCGCTTCCCCGACCCGTGGCCGGGCGGCTGGTGGCGCATCGCCGACATCATCGACTACGAGCTCGCCTTCGCGCGCTCGCTCCTCGGCAGCGTCGCGCGCGAGCGGCGGACGTGGCTGGCGAACGCGCTCGAGGCCTCCGAGCGCGCGATCCGGCGCGGCGCCGAGGAGGCGCCGCGCGCGTGGCTCGTGCCCAGCGACAACCGCGACCCGGGCGCGGTGCGGCGCCTCGTCCGCGTCCTCTTGCTCTCGGGCATCGAGGTGCAGAGGAGCGCCGCGGAGCTTCTCGCCGACGGCCGCACCTGGCCCGCGGGCACGCTGGTCCTGCGCCGCGACCAGCCCTACGGGCAGCACCTCAAGGACCTCTTCGAGGTGCAGCGCTACCCCGACGGCGCCCCGCCCTACGACGTCGCCGGGTGGACGCTGCCGCTCCTGATGGGCGTGCGCCGGGTCGAGCTCGTGCAGCCGCTCGAGGGCGACCTCCAGCCCGTCACGACCGCGAACGATGCGGTCGCGGGCTTCGCCGGCGATCCGCGCCTCGGCGCGCCGCAGCGCGCGCAGGGCCAGCTCTCGAGCCACTCGAGCGACGACTGGGCCGCCGTCTTCCGCGACCTTCCGGTGCAAGATGGGCGAGAGGGGCATGCGGGGCGCGAGGGGCGCGAGGCGCGCACGTTCGAGTTCGCCACCGTGGGCGAGCGCGCGGGCCTCTTCGTCCCGGGCGAGGCGTCGACGCTGCCCGACGAGCAGGCGATCCGCGTCGCGGCCATGCCGCGCGTCGGCCTCTACTCGCCCTGGCAGGGCAGCATGGACGAGGGCTGGATGCGCTGGGTCTTCGACCAGAACACGCCCGTCGCGTACGTCACGGTGCGCAACGAGATGCTGCGCGCCGGGGGCCTGGGCGAGTTCCTCGACGTCCTCTTGGTGCCCAGCGTCCCCGGCCCCCAGCTCGACGCGGGCCGCGCGCCCGGCAGCGTGCCCGACGAGTTCGCGCGCGGCCTCGACCCCGAGGGCGCCGTCGCGGTCGAGGAGTTCGTGCGCTCGGGCGGCACGCTGGTCACGCTCGGCAGCTCGAGCGCCTGGGCGATCGAGCTCCTGCGCCTTCCGCTCGTCGACCTCACCGCCGGCGACCTCGGCGACCCCGGCGACCCCGGCGCCCCCGCATCCAACGGCTTCTCGTGCCCGGGCAGCGTGCTGCGCGGGATCCCCGAGCCCCATCCGCTGACCGCGGGCCTCGGCGAGTCGCTGGCGCTGTTCTTCTCCGGCTCGAGCGCCTGGCGCGAGATGACCGAGGAGGAACGCGAGGCGGCGGGCATCGAGGCGCCGGGCGCGGTCCGCACGCTCCTGCGCTACGCTCCGACGCGGCTCCTGCTCTCCGGCTGGATCCAGGCGCCGGAGACGATCGCCGGCGCGTCCGCCTGGGTGCACGCGCGCCACGGCGCGGGCGAGGTGCACCTCTTCGGGTTCCGGCCGCAGTACCGCGGATGGGCGCAGGGGACGTTCCAGCTCGTCTTCCGCGCGCTCCTCCTGCGGGCGCCCCATGTCGAGGCGGAGCCGGCGGAGGATCGCGACGGCTGACCGGCTGCACAGGATCTGGGCCGGGACCGGGCTCTTCTTCGCGCTCGGCGTCGCCTGTACGAGCCCGCAGCCGGTGCCCCTGCCCGCCGGCGTCTACCGGCCGACGCCCGAGGTCGAGGCCTACCTCAAATCCTCGCCGGCCTTCGCCGAGCCCGGCGCGGACGACGGCGACGAGGTCGACGAGCACGGCCGGCGCGTGCGCCACGGCGTCGAGCGCTCCTATTATCCGGACGGCGTGCTGCGCTCCGAGCGCGAGTTCGCCGGCGGCGTGCCCTCGGGCCGCTGGCGCACGTGGTGGCCCGACGCGACCCTGCGCTCGGACTACACGTTCGCGCCCGCCGCCGAGGCCTCGACGATGCGCTTCTGGCACCCCACGGGCGAGCTCTCCGCCCGCGGCCCGGCGCGCGGCGGGGTCAAGGTGGGCGAGTGGACGTACTGGTACTCGGGCGGCGCCCTGCACCGCCGCGGCCGCTACGCCGAGGGCTACAAGGACGGCCTGTGGACGGTGTACTGGGAGAACGGCGGCCCGCGCGAGCGTGGCTACTACGAGAACGGTCGCAAGGTCGGCGAGTGGGAGCGCTGGCCACAGGAGCCGGCGACGCTCGAGGGGTCGGAGGGGCCCGAAGGGTCGGAAGAACCTCCGGAGGCCACGGACTCGGCGGGGGCGGAAGGTCTTGGCGGATGGAAAACCCCCGATCCCGAGGAGGCCTCCGGAGGCAGGTGAGGGCCCGGGTGCTTCGGAGCCGGGCCCTCGGCCCCAACGCGCGAAGGACCGCGCGGGGCCGGGGGTGGTTGCGGGCTCTTTCCGGTTTTGCGAGGGCTCGTGGGCACCGTGCCCACACCAGGAACCAAGCGTAGACGCCCCCAGCGGCGAAGGCGAGGTCGTGGTCGCCCGCCCTGTAGATCAGGGCGATCGGGCCGGAGACGTCGACCGCCGATCCCAACCCCTCAATACGGCGTGCGATCCCCCTTCGCCGCCCACGCGTCGAACGCCTCCCGCGCCGCCTCGCGCATCGTCTGTTCCATGCACAAGGATCTCTCCCCCGACGGCGCAGCGAGCTCGCGGTGGAAGCGCGCGTCGTCGAAGCCCGCGCGCGCGGCGTCCTCGCGCGTCCCCGCGTAGTACACCGCGTCGACCCGGGCCCAGAGCGCCGCCGCGAGGCACATCGGGCAGGGCTCGCAGCTCGCGTACAGCACGCAACCCTGCAAGTGGAAGCTCTCGAGCTGCCGGCAGGCCGCGCGGATCGCGACGATCTCGGCGTGGGCCGTCGGGTCGTTCGTCGAGGTGACGCGGTTCTGGCCCGTGGCGACGACGTGGCCGTCGCGCACGACGAGGGCGCCGAAGGGGCCGCCGGTTCCGGAGCGCACGGCGTCGAGGGCGAGGTCGAGCGCGCGGCGCATCAGAGCCGGGTCGTGAGTGCTCACCGTCGCCCTCGCGCGGCGGCTCTGGAGGCGCGCTTCGACCTGGTCGACTTCGCGCGCCGCAGCCGCTTCTTGTCGGCGCCTTTCTCGGGCTTCTGCACGCGCAGCTTCCCGCCGGCGCTCACGCGCGTGCGCAGCCGCACGCCGGCCTGCTTGATCTGGACGGACATCCAGCCGTGCTGCATCAACGCGTGGCGCAGGCGCTTCGCGCGCCGCCGCTGGCGCTCGAGCCGGCGCAGCCCGCGCGTCTTGGGGACGTGGCGGATGCGCGCGCCGATCAGGCAGAGGGCCTTGCGCCCGCCCAGGCCCGCGCGCTGCATGGAGAGCAGCATCTGGCGCCGCTCGCCGGTCACCTTCTCGATCTGCGTGATGCGCACGGACCTGGGCGAGGGCGTGATGCTCGGGAACCCCGCGCGCTCGACCTCGACCCCCCAGGGCGCGAGGCGCAGGGCGAGGTTCCGCGCCAGCTCGCGCCCGAGGCGCTCGGTTTCGCGGATCTCGTCGTGGCTCGCCCGGCGCAGGACCTCCTGCACCCCGAGCCCGAGCATCTGCAGCATGCCGCGCTCGAGGTCGTCGATCTCGATCAGCGCCTTGCGCACGTCGAAGATGCGGTACACGAGGTTGGCGTCGGCGTGGTAGACGAGCCCCTGCATCGTCGCGACGCGCTGCGCCGGCAGGTCGAGGGTCCGCGAGCGCGTGGGGACGCGGCGCGCGCGCTGCAGGAACGGGATCAGGACGTGGAAGCCGGGCGCGAGCGTGCGCCGCGCGCGGCCGAAGCTGAACAAGAGGCCCGTCTGGCCGCTCTGGACCGTCACGCCCATGGCGCGCACGAGGGCCGCGACGGTCGCGGCGACGATCAGGAACAGGTCGTCCTTGAACCGGTCGAGCAGCTGGACGAGGACGCTGACGTCGTCCAATTCATCCGGGGCCGGCGGGCGGATCAAATGCGGCTCCCCTCGTCCTCGTCGGCGAGCGGATCGCGCTCCTTCGCCTCCGACCCGGCGGTGGCCGGCTTCTCCTTGTCGTCCTTGCGCCCCAGCTCGGACTCGTAGGCTTCGAGGGCGAGCTCGTCCTGCTCGTGCGCCCGGCGGCCGACCTCGGGCCGCTCCTCGGGCTGCACCGAGACGACGGCGCCCGCGATCAGCCCGACCGCCGCCTCCTCGGACAGCCCCGAGCCGCGCAGGTGGCCGTACAGCTTGAGCTTCTCGTGCGCCAGGAGCTCGAGCTGCGTGATCTCGAGCGTGGTGGGGGAGGGCGAGATGTTCGAGAAGCCGAACTGCAGGATGCGCACGCCCCACTGGTCCTCGACGCTGCGCAGCTCGTCGCGGATCTCCGCGCACATCTGGTCGACGTCCAAGACGGTGTGGCGGTCCTTGCGCGAGACGACCTGCTGCACGGCGATCACGACGCGGTTCTGCAGGCCGGTGACCAGGTCGTCGATCTCGATGATCGCCTTGCGCAGGTTGACGATCTGGTACACGACCTTGCAGTCGACCTCGTAGACGAGGTTGTCGTCGAGCTGGATGACCTGCGGCTCGAGGTCGAGCGTCGTGTGCTTGGTCTCCTCGACCCGGAAGGTCTGCAAGAGCGGGATCTTGAAGTGGATCCCTGGGCCGACCACGGCGCGCGCGCGGCCGAGGGTGAAGCGCAGGGCGTGCTGGCCGTCGTACACGATGACGAAGAGGCCGGTGACGGCGCCGAAGATGTCGAGCGACATGGATCCGAGGGGGGCCGAGGGGATGGCCGGCTGCCGGCCGAAACGGCCGCCACTAGAACAAATCGCCGCTCTCGAGCCCACCGCTCTGATAACGTCTTCCGCGCTTTCGACCGCACCATGCCGCCCGAGCCCCCGCGTCTCCCGTACCTCCCGCGCGATCCCGAGGACGACTACGCCGAGGAGCTCGTCGCCCGGCGCCGCGCGCTGTGCGAGCGGGCGGCCGGGCGCGCGCTGCCGCACCTCGCCGGGCGCGCGGTCGAGCCCGGGGCCGCGCGCGGCAAGGTCGAGAACCTGATCGGCTTCGCGCAGGTCCCGCTCGGCGTCGCCGGGCCGCTCGCGGTCGACACGACCTCCGGCCGCGCCGAGGTCTACGTGCCGATGGCGACGAGCGAGGGCGCGATGGTCGCCTCGTACTCGCGCGGCATGCGCATCGTCTCGGAGTCCGGCGGCGTGCGCGCGCGGCTCGTGCGCGAGGGGCTCTCGCAGCATCCGATCCTGGTCTACCCCGACGTCGAGCGCGCCCTCGCCGCGCAGAGCTGGACGCGCGAGCACGCGGCCGACTTCCGGCGCACCGTCGCCGCGACGACGCGCCACGGGGCCCTCGTGGCCGTCGAGCCCGAGGTCCTCGGGAGGCGCCTCGTCGTGCGCCTCGTCTTCACGACCGGCGACGCGATCGGCATCAACATGGCCGCGCACGCGAGCGATCTCGTCGCGCGCGAGATCCAGCTCTCGACCGGCGCCGAGGCGCGCTTCGTCCACGGCCAGGACGTCGAGAAGCGCGCCAATGCGCGCGCCCTCGTCGAGGGCCGCGGGCGCAGCGTGGTCGCCGAGGCGCGCGTGACGCGCGAGGTGCTCGAGCGCCGGGCTCGCACCACGCCCGAGGCCCTGGCGGACATCGCGCGCACCTACGCGGCCGGCTACGCGCAGCTCGGCACGCAGAACTGGACCGTGCAGGCCGCGAACGGGCTCGCCGCGGTCTACCTCGCGTGCGGCCAGGACGTGGCCTACGTCACGGAGTCGGCGACGGGCTTCCTCGACCTCGAGGTGACGCACGAGGGCAACCTGCTCGCGGCCGTGACCCTGCCGTCGCTGATCGTCGGCACCGTGGGCGGCGGCAGCGGCGAGGGCACGGCGCGCGAGTGCCTCGAGATCCTGGGCTGCTTCGGAGATGGCAAGGCCGGGCGCTTCGCGGAGATCCTCGCCGCGACGGTGCTCGCCGGCGACCTCTCCCTGATGGCGGCGTTCTGCACGCACGAGTTCGTGGCGGCGCACGAGCGCCTGGGCCGCAACCGCCCGGGCGGAGGAGGGTCGTGAGGCCGCCGGCGCAAGGCGAGCCCGCGGAGCCCCGGAGGAAGGAGGCCTGGGTGCGGCTCGCGTACGGCCTCCTCGCGCTGCTCGCGCTCGCCTACCTCTATCTCGCCGCGCGGCCCGGCGGGCGCGCTCCCGTGTGGCTCTACGCCCGCGGGCTGGACCTCCTGCCGCTCCTCGGGCTCGCCGTCCTGGCGCTGGGCCTCTGGACCAGCTCGCGCCGCCGGCCCGTGCTCCAGCGCGGGCGCGGCGCGGCGTTCGCCTGCCTGGCGGTCGTCGTCGGCAGCGCGTCGGTGCGCCTGCACTTCCCGTACCCGTCCTCGCGCGAGCGGCGCCCGAGCGCGGTGCGCTTCCGCCTGCCGGTCGAGGGCGCGTGGCAGGTGCTCTGGGGCGGCGAGCGCGCGGAGCACAACCGGCTGGCGACCCTGTCCCCCGACCGCCGCTTCGCGCTGGTGCTCGTCAAGCCCGAGGACCAGGAGGCGAGGTCCGAGGACGCGCGCGACCACGCCGCCTGGGGCGAGGTCGTGGTCGCGCCCGCGGCCGGGCGCGTGGTCGTCGTGCGCGACGGCGTGCCCGACGAGACCGGGGCCCCGGGCGGCCCGGGCGTCCCGGGCGGCGGGCTCGCCTACTCGGGCAACTACGTCGTGCTGCGGGTCGCCGAGGGCGAGTACCTCTTCCTCACCCACCTCCTTTCGGGATCGATCGAGGTCCGCGAAGGGCGCAGCGTCGAGGCGGGGGACTGGATCGCGCGCGCCGGCCAGTCCGGCTTCGACCCCGTGGCGCCCTTGCCGCACGTCGCGCTGCACCTGCAGACGACTCCCGACGAGCGCTGGGGCGAGGGCGTCCCTTTCTTCGTCTTCGACTACCAAGCCGACGGGAGCGGGGTGTCGCGCGGCGTCCCGCGCGGGGGTCTGGGCCCCGGTGGGCGCTGGAGCGGCCAGAACGTGCGCCAGGTGGAGGCGTCAGGGTCCGATTGAAGCTCGCCATCGCCCGGGCTCCGGCTTGACGGCCCTCCGGACCAGGCTACGCTGTCCCGTTTCCAGTTCTCCCCGACAAGTCCCTCGGAACCCTTCTCGCCGTGCGGGGCGGGGCCGAGGGCGAGACCCCAGTCCGACCGAGCCCCGAAATGACGTCCGTCGTGAAGAGCCAGGCCGCGCCCGCCAAGGGCCAGGGCCGCGAGAGCAAGCGCCGCAACATCGGCATCATGGCGCACATCGACGCCGGGAAGACGACGGTCACCGAGCGGATCCTGTTCCTCACGGACAAGATCCACCGCACCGGGGAGGTCCACGACGGCGAGGCGACGATGGACTTCCTCGAGGAGGAGCAGAAGCGCGGCATCACCATCCAGTCCGCCGCGACGACCTGCCAGTGGAAGGATGTCCACATCAACATCATCGACACGCCCGGCCACGTCGACTTCACGGCCGAGGTCGAGCGCTCGCTGCGCGTGCTCGACGGTGCCGTCGCGGTGTTCGACGCCGTCAGCGGGGTCGAGGCCCAGTCCGAGACCGTCTGGAGGCAGGCCAACCGCTACCGCGTTCCGCGCATCTGCTTCATCAACAAGATGGACCGCGTGGGCGCGGACTTCGACGCCGCCGTGCGCTCGATCCGCGAGCGCCTCGGTGCGCGGCCGGTCGCGGTCCAGATGCCGTTCGGCTCCGAGAAGGACTTCCGCGGCGTCGTCGACCTCGTCCGCATGCGGCTGATCACGTTCTCGGAGGACGCCGAGGGTCGCGAGCACCGGGAGTCGGACATCCCCGCGGACATCCTGGAGGAGGCGCGGGCGCGCCACCGCGAGATGGTGGAGGTCGCCGCCGAGCACGACGAGGAGGTCCTCGACCTCTTCGTCGAGGACGAGGAAGTTCCGCAGGAGCTGATCCTGCGCGCGCTGCGCAAGGCGACGCTCTCCCTCGACGCCACGCCCGTGCTGGCCGGCTCGGCGCTCAAGCACAAGGGCGTGCGCTACGTGCTGGACGCCGTGATCGACTACCTGCCGGCGCCCGAGGAGATCCCGGCCATCACGGGCACGGACCCCAGCAGCGACGAGCCGGTCCTGCGCCGTCCCGACCCCGACGAGGCCATCAGCCTGATGGCGTTCAAGACGATCGCCGAATCCACGGGCGACATGACGTTCGTGCGCGTCTACTCGGGTGTCCTGAGGAAGGGCGCGAAGCTCTTGAACCCGCGCACGAGCCGCTCGGAGCGCATCGGGCGCCTCGTGCGCGTCCACGCGAACAAGCGCGAGGGCATCGAGGAGGTCACCGCGGGCGACATCGCCGCCGTCATCGGGCTCAAGAACACGGTGACCGGCGACACGCTGTGCGACGAGGAGCACCCGATCGTGCTCGTCAAGATGAGCTTCCCGGACTCCGTGATCTCGATGTCCCTCGAGCCCAAGCGCAGCGAGGACCGGGACAAGCTGTCCGAGATCATGTCGCGCATGACCCGCGAGGATCCGACCTTCCGCGCCGTCACGAACGAGGAGACCGGACAGCTCATCATCTCCGGGATGGGCGAGCTGCACCTCGAGGTCATCGTCAACCGGATCGAGAACGACTTCAAGTGCGGGGTCCTCACCGGCCGGCCGAAGGTCGCCTACAAGCAGCGGCTGCGGAATCCGGTCGAGACCGAAGCGCGCTACATCCGCCAGTCGGGAGGCCGCGGGCAGTACGCGGTGATCCACTGCCGCTTCGACATCCTGCCCGAAGGGCAGACCGAGTTCGTGGACGCGATCAAGGGCGGCGTCGTCCCGCGTGAGTACATCCCCAAGGTCCGCGCCGGGCTGGTCGAGTTCGCCGAGACGGGCGGGAACACGGGATACCCCATCGTTCGCACGCGCGTGACGCTGTTCGACGGCAAGTACCACGAGGTGGACTCGAGCGAGCTGGCCTTCCGCGCGGCGGGCGTCCTCGCGTTCCGCCAGGCGGCCCAGGGCAACACCGTCCTGCTCGAGCCCGTGATGAAGGTCGAGGTGCGCGTGCCCGAGCAGTACCTCGGACCGGTCGTCGGCGACCTGAATTCACGGCGCGGGGAGGTCTCCGACGTCGATGCGCTGGGCGACTTGCGCGTCGTGCGCGCCATGGTTCCGATCGCCGAGATGTTCGCCTACTCGTCGGCGCTGCGCGGGGCGACGCAGGGGCGCGGGCAGTACACGATGGAGCTGGCGGAGTACCGCGACGTGCCCGAGTCGATCGCGAAGAAGGTCCGGGAAGGAGCCTGACCGGCCAGCGAGGGACGCCCGCCGGTCGCTTCCGTGCACATCCGCGGTGTAGGATGGCCGCCGTGATGACCACCACCGCGCGACGTCGCTGGAGCCGCGAGCTGGAGAGCCAGGTCGACGGGGTCGCCATCGGCCGCTCCGGTCCGGTGGTGCTGCACGGCTACGAGCCGCCCGCCGGCGGCAAGTGGATCGACAGCGTCATCCCGGGGCAGCTCAGCGCCCTGGACCGCAACTCGGGCGACACGCTCTGGCGCGTGCCGTGCGAGGTGGGCTACGGGCGCGGCTTCGGCGCCGGCATCGGGGCGAACGGCAAGGTGCTCGTGCTGGGGCCGGGGAGCTCGGGGCACCTGATCGCGCGCATGCACCTCGCCAACGGCGAGCTCGACTCGGCGGCCGAGATCGCGGCCTTCGACGAAGCGCTCGTCGGGGACGACGTCTGCGTGTGCCTCAACGCGCCGCGCGTGTTCGCGATCGACTCGAAGGGCCTCAAGGAATCCTGGGTCTACGCGACCGAGGGCGAGCGCTACCACCACGTGCGGCGGGTCGACGACCTCGTGCTCGTCGTCTTCTCGCGCAGGGACAGCGGCCGCCAGGGCATCCTGCGCCTCGACGCCGAGACCGGCTCGTTCGAGGGCATCCTCGTCGAGCCGCAGCTGCCCGTGATCCACGACCTCGCGGCGACGGCCGGGACCGCGGTCGCGCTGACCTGCGGGCTGAGCTACGCGCTTCCCGACGAGCGCCTCGAAAAGCTGCACGGCGAGCTCGCCGCGAACGGCGGCGGCGAGCGCGACACGCTGTCCCTGATCGCCTTGCCCGTGGACGGCGAGCCGCGCACCGACCCGCACTGGTTCCGGGTGCTGGACACGCGCCCGATGGACGAGCTGCCCGAGGCCTCCATCCAGGCGGACAGCGGAAAGCTGTACCTCGAACGCGGCGCCCTGCTCGAGGCGGTCGACGCTCTGACGGGACGAGCGCTCGGGAACTGGACCGTCCCCGGCCTCGACGAGCGCCTGAGCTGGTGCGTCGTCGACGGGGCGGGTCTGCTCGCGGAGGAGACCCGGGTGTCGCTCTTCGAGCTGCCGGCATAGGCCTTGACCGCGCGTCCCGCGCCGCGACAATCCCCGCACGCATGGCACACCAGGCCCACGAACCCGAGCTCGACGAGGACGGGCTCGTCGTCCAGAAGTACCACAGCGTGGTCCTCGTGGTCGTGCCGCCGCAGGGCTACGACGAGCAGACGCTGCGCTACGCCCGGTCGAGCCTGTACAACGTCAAGGTCGGCACCTGGTCCGTTTCGAGCGTCGTCGACGAGATGATCAAGGGGCGACTACAGGACGAGTTCATGGTGGACGGGCCGCTCGCCGAGTCCGACATGGCGGACTACTCGGGCATCCTCATCGTCGGCACGGATGGCCGCTGCATGCTCGCCGACGACGCGCACGTCCTCGGGCTGGTGCGCGACGCCGCCGCGCAGGACAAGCTGATCGGCGCGTGGGGCAACGGCCTCGAGGTCCTCGTGCGGGCCGGGGTCGTGCGCGGCAAGCGGGTGACCGGCGCCCGCGAGCTCGAGTCCGCCGCGCGAGCGGCGGGCGCCAGGTACACGGGCCGTGAGTTCGAGGTCGACGGCAACGTCGCCACCGCGCGCGACGCGAGCGTCGGAATGCGATTCGGCAGGGCGCTCGCCGAGATCGTGCGCATCTGAGCCGGCGGGCGCGCAACTCGGAAAGGCCCAAAAACGTCGCCCCACGGCCTGCAAGGACTCTTGCGGATGGCCGATCCGGGGTTGCCCAAAAATCCGTCGCCGGTGTGTAAACTGCGGGTCCGCCCCTCGGGCCGAGCCCACGGGTGATCCCGCCCCCGACCTACCGCAGGGAATCTCAAGTGACCGCGACCGCCATCCTCGAGACCCTGGCCAGGGAATTCTCGATCCAACCGGGCCACGCTCTGCGCGTCCTGGAGATGATCGACGCCGGACTCAGCTCCCCGTTCATCGGGCGCTTCCGTCGCGGCGAGACCGGCGCGCTCTCCGAGAGCACGATCCGTCGCTTGAACAACAGGCGCCTCGAGCTCGAGGAGCTCGATCGCCGCAGGGGGACGATCCTGCGTCTCCTGGAGAAGCTGGACGGCATCGACGAGGCGGCGTGCGCGGCCGTGCAGTCGTGCATGGACCGTTTCGAGCTCGAGGATCTGTTCGTGCCGCACCGGCGGCCCGAGCCGGAGGTGCAGCTCGCGATCGACCGCGGTCTCGCCGCGCTGGCGGACCTCCTCATCGAGCCCGTCGCGCGTCCGGCGCGCTCGGTCGCCTCGCCCGAGCCCCTGCCGGCCGCCGACGACGACGACGAAGCGGGAGCGGACGCGCTCGACGCGCCGAGCGCGGAAGCCCCGGAAGCCCCGGAAGCCCCGGCGCCGAGCGCGCCGGACGCCGAAGCTCCGCGCGCGACGCCGGACGCCGAGGCGCGCGTCGAGGGAGCCGGCGAGGCGGCGGCGTCCGGCGCGATTCCCGCCTCTGGCGAGGGGGCCGACGTCGCCGCGACCGCGGCTCGCGCGAACTCCTCCTCCGCGGCCGAGACGCCGTCCGGCGAGTCGGCGCAGCCGCCACCTCCCGCTGCCGACGACCAGGCCACGGGGATCCCGGCCCTGCCGACCGTCGAGGACGTCGCGGGCATCGCTGGTCTCCCCGTCAAGGTCCAGATCACGCCCGAGCTCGCGCGCCTCTGCGCGCCGTTCGTGTCGCCCGACCGCGGCATCCACACCGAGAGCGAGGCGCTCGCCGGGGCGATCCGCATCCTCTCCGATCGGCTCGCGCGGGACAGCCAGCTGCGCAGCCTGGTGCGGCGCATGTTCCGCAAGCGCGGCGTCCTGTCCGTGCGCCCGCTCGTCGAGGAGGGCAAGGCCGGGCGGCACCGGCCACTCTTCAAGCTGCGCCAGCCCCTGCGTCAGATCCAGGGCCATCGGCTGCTCGCGATCCGCCAGGCGCAGAAGGAGCGCGTCCTCAACACCGTCATCACGCTCGCCCCCGACGTCGCCGTCCCGAAGGTTCGAGCGGCGATGGGCAAGCACACGCTCCCGGCGCTCGACGGCCTGCTCGACGAGATCGCGCGCCAGACCTTCGTCGTGCGGCTGGCCCCGGTCATCGAGGCCGACGTGCGGCTCGAGCTCAAGGAACGCGGAGACGCCGAGGCGTTGCGCTTCCTGTCGCAGCACCTGCGGCAGATCCTGCTCACGCCCGCGAACGGTCCGCACCCGATCGCCGGAGTCGACGTCAACCCGAAGGGCGAGTGGACGGTCGCCGCGCTCGACAGCGACGGCGCTGTCGTGCGCGTCACGCGCATCGAGCCCGGCGAGAAGGAGCCCGCGGTGCTCAGCGAGGAGCTGCGCGAGGCGCTCGCGGGGCTCGACATCCGCGCCCTCGCCATCGGACACGGGAAGGGCCCGCGCGCGCAGGCCGCCCGGCTGCGGGCGTGCGCCTCGAGCCTGGACGTCAGCGTCGCGATCGTCAACGAGTCGGGGCTCTCCACGTACGCCAGCTCGGACCTGGCGCGGCGCGAGCTCCCCGACCACGCGGTTCCGGCGCGCATGGCGATCAGCCTCGGACGACGTCTGCAGGACCCGATGGCGGAGGTCCTCAAGGTCGACCCCAGGCACCTGGGCCTGGGCTACGAGCAGGGCCTGGTCAGCAAGGCCAACGCGCGGCGCGCGTTCAACGAGACGGTCGAATCGTGCGTCGCGCACGTCGGCTGCGACCTGAACCGCGCACCGCTCGCCGTGCTGAGGAACGTGCCTGGGCTGGACGAGGCGACGGCCCGCAATCTGGTCGAGCGCCGCGAGCGGGAGGCGTTCGCCAGCCGCGAGCAGCTGCGCAACGAGGGCCTCTTGACCGAGGCGCAGTGGACGAGCTCGATCGCGTTCCTGCGCGTACGCAGCTCGGCCGAGCCGCTCGACGGGACGAGCCTGCACCCCGAGAACTACGATCTCGCGCGGCGGCTCCTCGAGTCGGTCGCGGGCAGCGTCGAGGAGAGCCTCGGCCGACCCGGCGTGACGAAGGGGCTGCGGCGGGCCAACTTCGACGTGGACGAGGCGACCTGGCGCGACCTGATGCGCGAGCTCTCGCACCCCGGCCGGGACCCGCGCCCGCGGGCCTTCCGCCCGGCGGTCCTCGACCCGGAGAACGACCTCGCGCGCCTGACGAAGGACCGCGTCGTGGAAGGGTACGTGACCAACGTCGCCAGCTTCGGCGCGTTCGTCGACGTCGGCCTCGCGCAGGACGCGATGATCCACATCAGCGAGATCTCCTCGCGCTACGTGCGCGACGCCCGGGAGCTGCTCAGCATCGGACAGGCCGTGCGCGCGCGGATCCTCGACGCCAGCGGGCCGCGGCTCGCGCTGTCCCTGAAGAACGTGCCCTACGAGAGCCGCCGTCCGCCGCGGCGCGATCGGCGCGACGCCGACGAGCGGCACGAGCAGACCGAGTCGGACGAGCAAGCCGCTCTCCGCGCGGCCCAGTCGCGCCGCGACGGGTTCGGTTCGAGCGGCGCGCGGCGCGGCGGGCGCGGCGCCCGCGGGCCGGGACGCGGGCGTCAGGGCGCCGCAGCCGGCGCGGGCGCCGGTCGTCCGGCCGGAGGAGGCGCGGCAGGCGGCCGCCCGGGAGGCGGCCGCCCGGGAGGCGGCCGCTCCGGAGGCGGCCGCTCCGGAGGCCGGCGCGACGACGAACGGCTCGGGCGCGACGAGCGCGTCTCGCTCGAGCAGCTCAACGCCTCGTCCAACAAGGGCTACAGCCCGTTCGCCACCTTCTTCAAGAACCGCAAGGAAGGGCCGCCGGACGACGAGAGCGCGGACTAGCGATACGGTGTCGCTTGCTACCGCAGGGCCTGCGACAGCGCACCCTCAACCGTGCGGCGGCGGGGGCGGGATCGGCGACCGATCGATCGGGATGCTCCCCTTGCGGGACGGCGGCGGGGGCGGCGGGGCCGGATGCCTGGGGAGGGCTGCCGGCGGCGACGGGGCGTGGTGCCTCTGGTCGGACGCCCACGACGCGTCGTCGTTGCCGATCTCGTCCAGGAGGCCGAGCCCGCCGTTGCGGGAGGTTCCGGCGTCGTCGTCCTCCAGGTCGACCAGGATGTTGAGCTCCTCCTGGAAGCCAGGGTCGTCGAGCTCGCCCGCGTCGGTGATGGGCGAGGAGGCGTGCCCGACGTCGCCGAGCTCGTCGACGTAGGAAGCGAGCCCCTCTTCCGCCGAGAGGGTGCCGATCTTCTGGAAGATCTCCTGGAAGCGCTCGACGACGAAGTCGCGGCTCGACTCGACCGAGGAGCCCAGCTCGTAGAGACCGTCCTGGAGCGACGAGCCTATCTCGCCCACGCGCCTGTCGATTCGCGCGCCGAGCTGGTCGAGGCTGGCGGCGAGGCGGAAGAGGCTGTCCTTCGTGCCGCTCTTGCGGAGCTCCTCGCGGAACTGGATCAGCTCGCTCGACGTGTGCGCGATGCGCTCGTCGGAGTGCTGCTGCGCCAGGCGCACGTCGCGGATGGAGGCGTCCAGCTCGCCCAGGAGGCTGCGCAGCTGCTCGAGCTGGAACTCGGCCTCGCCGGGTGCGAGCAGCGTGGCCGTCTGCAGGCGCTGGTAGCGGATCACGAACGCCAGCCCGAAGGCGAGGAAGCTCCCGACGAGGAGGATGTCGGCGCGAACGCCGATCGCGACCGCGCGCGCGACGTAGGGCTCGAGGGCGGGCAGGAGGCTACCGCCGACCGCGAAGGCCGTGGCGACCAGGAGCAGGACGAGGCCCAGGACGGTCATCAGGACGCCGCCGGAGGTCGGCCGGGCCGTGCGCCTTCGGGATTGCAGCGTCGGGCTCTCGATCTTCTTGAGCTGGGATTCCATACTTGTCGCCCGCCTGTGTCGGGGGAAGTCGCTCCGCCAGGAGAAACGGCGGAACCGGCCCTCCGGATGCCAGGAGCCGTTCCCCTCTGGTCGAGTCCCCCCGCGCGACAGCTTGAGCCCAATCGAGGATCTGATGGCGAGGGTCGATCGCAGGGACCTGATGGAGGGGGGCGCGCCGCGCGCCTGATGGAGGCGGGCGCCGCGCCCCACGCCCCGCTCGATGGCCACGATCAAAGGAACCGCAGTCGCCCCGGGCCTGGCGATCGGACGGGTGCACGTCGTGCCGGCGCGGCCCGAATCCGTTTCCGAGTGGGCCGTGGGCGTCGAGGAGGTCGATCGGGAAGTCGAGCGCCTGTGGGCCGCCCTGCGGGCGGCCGAGGCGCTGCTCGACGCGCAGCACGCGCTGGTCCGCGAGGCCGCCGGCGAGCGCGACGCCGGCATCCTGGCCGTGCACCGCATGGTCCTCCAGGATCCGGGGGCCCTCGAGGAGGTCGAGCGGACCATCCGCGAAGACCGCATCAACGCCGAGGCGGCCGTCCAGGACTTCATCGAGAAGCTGAGCGCGCGGATGGGCCAGCTCGAGGGAGCCCACGCCCGGCGCACGGCCGCGGACATCAGCGAGCCCTGGCGCATCGTCCTCGACGCCTTGCTGCAGCAGGAGCGCGAGCAATTCGTCGCGAGCGGGGAGAAGGTGATCCTCGCCGCGGGCGAGCTCACTCCCCAGGTCGTCACGCTGATCGAGCACGAGCGCATCCTGGCCATCATCACCGAGTCGGGCGGACGCTTCTCGCACGGCGCGGTTCTCGCGCGCTCGCTGGGCATTCCCTGCGTCGTCGGGCTGCCGGACCTCCTGCGGCGGCTCGAGCAGGGCATGCAGGTGCTCGTCGACGGCAACACCGGGACGGTCGTGCGCCGCCCGGAGCAGCTGGAAGTCGACGAGTTCCTCGTTCGGCGGCGCCGGCTCGAGGAGCGCAAGGAGGCTCTGGCCGCGCACGCGGAGCTTCCCGCGACGTCTCGAGACGGCCGCACGATTCGAGTCGAGGTCAACATCGGAAGCCTGAACGATCTCTCGATGTTCCCGATCGAGCACTGCGACGGCGTCGGTCTCCTGCGCACCGAGTTCCTGTACATCGAGCGCTCGCAGTTCCCCTCCGAGGAGGAGCAGTTCCGGCTCTATCGGCGGGTCATCGAGAAGCTCGAGGGTCGTCCGCTGACGCTGCGCACGCTGGACATCGGCGGGGACAAGCAGTTGCCGTACTTCGCCACGCCGCGCGAGGAGAACCCGGCCTTGGGCTGGCGCGGGCTGCGCATCACGCTCGCCTGGCCCGACCTCCTGCACGTTCAGCTCCGAGCCGCGCTGCGGGCCAGCGCCGCCGGCGAGGTCCGCATCATGCTGCCCATGGTGACCTCCGCGGAGGAGGTCGCGACGGCGAGCGAGATCCTCGGCGACGTCCGGCGGCAGCTCTCGGATCAGGGCTACGAGATGGCGGCGAGCGTCCCGCTCGGGGTCATGATCGAGGTGCCCTCGAGCATCTGGGTGCTCGGCGACATCCTCGGCTCCGTCGACTTCGTGAGCGTGGGGACGAACGACCTGATCCAGTACCTGCTCGCGGTCGACCGCGACAACCCGAAGGTGTCGAAGGACTACGAGCCCAATCACCCCGCCGTGATGCGCGCGCTCGATCACATCGGACGCGTCGCCCAGGAAGCCGGCAAGCCGTGCGGCGTGTGCGGCGAGATCGCCGGAGACCCCGCGTTCGCGCTGACGCTGTTCGGCATGGGCTACAGCTACCTGAGCATGTCGCCGTACTTCCTGGCGGAGATCCGCTCGGCGGTGCGCCACTCGACCTACGACGAGGCGCGCGCGCTCGCGCGTGAGGTCGTCGCGTCGCGGACCGCCGGGGAGGTCCGTCACCTGCTCTCCCGGACCCGGGACCGCCTCCACGAGCGCGTGGTAGATCAGAGATCGCGGGTGGAGTAGGCTGTCCGGCGGAGGTTCAGGGAGAGCTGGAAGGCCACCGCACCGCGCCTCTAGGGGGATCTCGACCCCGGCGCGCGGCCCCGCGGCCGGTGCGCCGCCGCCGGCTACACTGGCACGGCTGGGAGGAGCATTGTCTTGCAATACTTCCACTGGGGTGACGAGGATTCCTCATCCCTGCGCAGGGGCCGTTGGCACGGGTACGAGATCGACCGCCTCGAGACGCTCTGGGGGACCCGCGACGAGGGGGATGTGGCCCGCCTCCTCGGCCGGCCGCTGGACAGCGTGCTCAAGATGGCCGCGGAGGTCTTCTCCGGGAGGATCCGGACCGGTCGCTGGACTGACGAGGATATCGCATTCCTGCGCAAGAACCTCGGCGCCGGCTCCCTGCGGTCGATCGCCCAGGTGCTGCGGCGCTCTCTCGCGGACGTGGAGCGCAACCTCGCCGCGCTGCGCGAGGAGGAGAAGAGCACCGGCGTGTGGCCGGCCGAGGACGTCCAGAGCCTCAAGCGCCTGTACGGCACGCGCACCGACGAGGACCTGGCGGTGATCCTGTGTCGCACGCAGAACTCGATCCAGCTCATGGCCGCGCGCCTCCGGCTCGCCAAGGACAAGGCCTTCCTGCGCCGCGTCAGCGGCGAGGGGGGCGCCTCGCGCATGCCGCGCTGGTCGCTCGAGGAGCTCGAGCTCCTGGCGGAGCTGTACCCGACGGCCTCCAACCTCGAGATCGCCAAGCTGCTCGGCCGCTCCGTCAAGAGCATCGTGTCCAAGGCCTACACCGAGGGGCTCAAGAAGGACCCCGAGCGCCTGCGCGAGATGGGGCGCCAGAACGTGCGGCGGCGCTATCGGGGGCGCCGGCGCAAGGAAGGGGGGTAGACCGCCCCGCGCCCGGTCGACCCTGCCGTTCGTGGGCGCCCGTGTCGACGATGGGCGGCGTGCCGCCGTCGATGTCGAGCGGGCCGTAGCGCAGGGGCGACGGTCGGGCCAGGATCGGTCGCCGTCCGCCGCCGCGTCGATCGCCGGCTGGAGGTCGGCGACGTCGCCCGAGCCCCCCGCGTCGACGATCCAGACGTCGGCCAGGGCCGCGGGCGAGAGGAGCGATTACGAGCTCGCCGCCTCGACGTACGGCGGGTCGAGGACGGGCTCGACGACCCGCGCGTGGGCCGGCCCCGGGCGCCCGTCCAGCTCGCGCCGCATCGCCTCGGCGATCTTCTTGCAGCGCCGGTGCGGCGCGAGAGCGACGAGGCCGGAGCCGCTGCCGCTGATCGTCGCCACGAACGCCCCCGCCGCGCGCGCCGCGTCGAGCGCCTCGCGCGCGCCCGGGACGAGCGGCAGGCGGTAGGGGACGTGGAGCCGGTCCTCGCCGCCGAGCGTCAGGAGCTCGGCGTTGCAGCGCCGCAGCCCCTCGAGCAGCATCGCCAGGCGCCGCGGGTTCTCCATCGCATCCGCGAACGGCACCACGGCGGGAAGCGCGGCGCGCGCGCGCTCGGTCGAGAGCGGCTGCGCCGGCCAGGCGATCGCGAAGCCGATCTCGGGGTGCAGGTCGTGGCCCAGGAGGCACAGGCCACCGGGATGCGGCAGGGCGAGCATGCACCCGCCGAACAGCGAGGCCGTCGAGTTGTCGGGGTGGCCCTCGAGCTCCGCGCCCCACCCGGCGAGGAGCGTCGGGTCGGGCTCGGCGCCGGCGAGCTCGGTGCCGAGCAAGAGCCCCGCGACGACCGCGGCGCCGCTGCTCCCGAAGCCCCGTCCCACGGGGATCTCCGAGCGCACGCGGACGCGGACCCTCGGTCGCTCGAACGCGAGGGCCTCCGCCGCGCGGTCCAGCGCGCGGAACAGGAGGTTGCCGCCCGGGTCGGGCCAGTCCGCCGCCTCGCCTTCCCGGGCCTCGATCCGGTCGTCGCCCTCGGATCTCACCTGCAGCTCGACCTCGAGCCAGAGCGAGAGCGCGACGCCGAGCAGGTCGAAGCCCGGACCCAGGTTCGACGTCGAGCCGGGCACGCGCACGCGCAGGGGCGGGGCGCCACCCGGGTCCCGCGCAGAGGCGCTCATGACGGGATCGTCACCTCGTGGGCCATGGCTCGTGGTTGCACAGCCTACCTACACAAGATACGGTGGGCCAAGCCTGCCGGGCGCCGCTCGAGTGCCCCGCGCCGTCCCGGCGCCCGCGAGGCCAGCCGACCCGTGCAAGAGAGGGGATCCATGGCCGAGTACGACCTTGCCGAGAAGGACCGGTTCTATTCCCGTCTGGCCACCATTCCGGGGGTCCACCCGATGCCATCGATCGGGGACTGGATCCTGCTGCGGGTTCCCAACCCGACCGACATCGCCCGCAAGGTGAACCGCCGTCTCACCCCCGGGGCGATGAGCGTCCCGCGCGGGATCGACGGCGCGGTGCGCATCCACGTCGGGGACCCGCGCGCCAACGAGCAGCTCCTGCGCACGATCCGCGAAGTGGTCGCCTAGCGGTGTGATTCAGGCTGTCGGGGACTCGGGGTGATGCCCCGGCAGCCTGAATCACACTAGCCAGGGGCCCTCGGGGCCGTCCCAGGGTAGCTTCTTGGCTCATGCCCTCCCTGGTTCTCCCCCTCCTGGCCTCGCTGCTGGCCGGGTCCGGCGACGACGACCCGCTGCCGCGGCTCGGCGCCGAGATCACCGCGGCCGAGCTCTCCAGCCACGTGCACTTCCTCGCCTCGGACGAGCTGAAGGGGCGCTGGACGGGGGCTCCCGAGACCGACCGCGCCGCGCGCTACCTGGCGCGGGTGCTCGCCGAGTCGGGGCTCGCGCCCGCCGGGGACGACGGAGGATTCCTGCAGGCGGTCGAGGTCGCGCGCTTCGTGCACGTGGGGCCGCCGAAGCTGGGCGCCCGGACGTCGACCGGCGAGGCGCTCGAGGCCACCTACGGCGTCGACTTCCAGGTGTCCGTCGAGGGCGAGCCGCGCTCGACCGGTGAGCTCGCCCTGCGCTGGGTGCGGCGCCTGGAGGATCTGCCGGAGGAGGCGCGGCCGGGCGAGGTGCTCGTGCTGGACGCCACGCGGATGCAGTGGCGCGAGTGGCTCGAGCGGCGCGGGATGCCGGACGGCGCCGGCTGGGGCCTCGTTCTGCGGCTGGGGGCGGACGAGCCGGGCGAAGCCTCCGCGCGGCTGCCCCGCGCGGGCCGTTCCGCGCTCTCCGAGGCCGCCGACCCGGTCGACTGGGTCGAGGCGCGCGGCGCCCTGAAGGCGCGGCTCGTCGCGGGCGAGGTCGCGGCGCTGCGCCTGACGTACGCGGTCGAGGCCGAGAGGATCCGGAGCTACAACGTCGTCGCCGAGATCGCCGGCGCGGGGACGCCGGAGCGCCCCGAGCTGGCTCGCGAAGCGGTGGTCTTCAGCGCCCACTACGACCACATCGGCACGACGGAGCTGCGCGGCAGGCCGGCGGGCGAGGGGGGCGACAGCGTGTACAACGGCGCCGACGACGACGCGTCGGGCGTCGCATGCGTGCTGGAGCTCGCCGGGGCGCTGGCGGCGGGCCCGGCTCCGGCGCGGACCCTGGTCTTCCTCCTCGCCACCGGGGAGGAGCGCGGGCTGTGGGGGACCTACCACTACATCCGCGCGCCGGCCGTGCCCATGGAGCGGACGGTCTGCAACCTCAACTTCGAGATGCTCGGCCGTCCCGACGAGCTCGTCGGAGGTGCCGGGCGCATGTGGCTGACGGGCTTCGAGCGCACGAACCTCGGGCCGCGCTTCGCCGCGGACGGGCTCGCGATCGCTCCCGACGCGCGTCCCGAGCAGAACTTCTTCTGGCGCTCCGACAACCGGGCCTTCGTGGAGCAGGGCATCGTCGGGCAGACGCTCTCCACCTTCAACCTGCACGACGACTACCACGAGCTGACCGACGAGGCCGACCGCATCGACTACGAGCACATGCAGGCGTGCACGCGCTCGGCGCTCGCCGCGGCGTCGATCCTGGCGAGCGGCGACTTCCGTCCCGAGTGGAACGAAGGCGAGCCCGAGATCCGCGGCCGGCGTTGACTCCGGCGCTCGCGCCCGCTATCTCCACTCCTCCGCCTCCCGGGATTCGGCTCGAATCCCAGTCCTCCCCGACGATCTCATGGGCACCAGCATCCGCTCCCGCAAGAAGTCGAAGAAGAAGCAGGGCAAGGTCAAGGGCGGCAAGGTGCCGCCGGCGGCGAAGACAGCGGACCGCTACGAGCTGTACCAGCGCGCGGTCAACTCGCCGGACAACGACGTCGACTTCCTCTTCGACACGTACCGCGCGATGCGGCGCAAGAAGCCCAGGCACCTGCGCGAGGACTTCTGCGGTACCGCAGCGCTCGCCGCCGAGTGGTTGCGCCGCGGGAAGGACCTCAGCGCCGAGGGCTTCGACATCGACCCCGAGCCGGTCGACTGGGGCTACAAGCACAACTTCGAGCCGCTGGGCGAGGCCGCGGCGCGCATGACCTTCCACCTGAAGGACGTGCGCGAGCCCTCGCAGACGCCGCCGGACGTGCGCACGGCGCCCAACTTCTCCTACTGGCTGTTCATGACGCGCAAGGAGCTGCTCGCCTACTTCGCCAGCGCCCGCGAGGACCTCGCGCCGAACGGCATCTTCGTGATCGACCTGTACGGCGGGCCCGAGGCGATGTGCGAGATGGAGGAGACGCGCAAGATCGGCGGCGGCGTGACCTACGTCTGGGACCAGCGCGAGTACTGGCCCGGCACCGGCGAGTACGAGTGCGCCATCCACTTCCGCTTCAAGGACGGGAGCGAGATGCGGAGCGCCTTCGAGTACCGCTGGCGCTTCTGGCACCTGACCGAGCTCAAGGACCTGCTCCTCGAGGCCGGCTTCGCGACGGTCGACGGCTACTTCGAGGGGACCGACCCGGACGACGAGACCCAGGGCGACGGCAACTTCGAGAAGGACCTGCGCGGGGAGAACTGCGAGGCCTGGATCGCGTACCTGGTCGCGGGGAAGTAGCGGGTCGGCGGGCTAGCCGGAAGTTCCCTGACCTGAGGTGACATAAACCCCCGTGGCCCATGATGTTGGGCGCGATCAGGGGTGTCACGTTCGTGGCTACTGCCTGAGGGGGACTC
>Ga0302046_10001100_pt1 | contig 25675 bp, 19 predicted proteins | sample RVTome_11_FD_200261 | JGI IMG/M metagenome (GOLD analysis project Ga0302046, IMG submission 200261) | Soil microbial communities from uranium-contaminated site in the Upper Colorado River Basin, Wyoming, United States - RVT147D111 (version 2) ... | reverse complement strand
CGGCTGGCTGGACTGGAACAGCCCGGCCGTGCGGTCGACGGACGGTACGCATTCATCCACGCGAATATCAACGATCGTCCGATGCTGGCGGCACTGCTGGCAGGGGAGCGACCACCGTCCGTGCAGCGGCGCTGGGCGGGCGGCCCGCCCGATGCCGTTGTTCATCTGGCTGCCGAGTCGCACGTGGATCGGTCGATCCTGGAGCCCGATCCTTTCATCGAAACCAATGTGTTGGGCACGCAGGCGCTGCTCGAGGCGTGCCGCAGTGAACTGCAGCGCCGGCCGCGGCCGTTCCGCTTCATTCATGTGAGCACCGATGAAGTGCTCGGCGACCTCGAGGCAGGCGCCGATCCCTGGCGCGAGGATGCGCCGCTGTGTCCGACGAACCCGTATGCAGCGAGCAAGGCTGCCGCTGATCTCATTGTCGGAGCGTATGTCCGCAGTTTCGGTCTGCCCGCCATCATCGCGCGGCCAACCAACGTGCTCGGCCCGTGGCAGTTCCCGGAGAAGTTGATCCCGCTGATGATCACGCGAGCCCTTGCGGGCCGGCCGCTGCCCATCTATGGCGACGGCAGACAGACCCGTGAATGGCTTCACGTCCAGGATCTCGTCGACGCGCTTCTGACGCTGCTCGGCGAGGGCGCTCCAGGTGAGACGTACCACATCGGCTCAGGCGATGAGCGCTCGAACATTGAAGTCGTGCGCGCATTGCTGCGCCTGCTGGGCCGTCCCGATACACTGATCCGCCATGTCCGGGACCGGCCCGGTCACGATCGCCGCTACGCGCTCGCCGCGGACCGGATCCGGACCCGGACGCGCTGGGCGCCAGTGCACGGCTTCGATGAGGCACTGGTGCACACCGTCGACTGGTACCAAGCGAATCGGGAGTGGTGGTCCGACCGCCTCGCAGTGGCGTTCGACGTCGCGGACACCGTCTATCTCCGGGACGGATGATGCGCAACACGACGTTGGCCGCGAACGGGAACGGCCTGTCGGTCTATCGTGCGACCCTGCAGCAGCGACGTGGCTGGTTCGCCGGCATTGCACTCCTGATGCTAGCTGTGTTCGCAGCCGATTCCGTCTGGCGGCCGCGCTTCCTTACGGAGGCGGCGATTCTGATCCCGCCGCACGATGAGTGGGGTGGCCTGGAAGCGCTGGCCCGCAACATTGTCACCAACGAGCGGTTCCTCTCGACGCAGCTTGCCGTGCTCACGTCCGACATCGTGCTGAGTCATGCATGGAGCCTGGCACGCCAGGGTGCACTGCCGACCGACGACGAGCGACGAAACTTCAGGCGGTCCATTACGACGGTGAGGGAACCGTTCAACAACCTGGTCACGATCCGACTGTCGCAACCTCGGACCGACCTCATCGACGGCCTGCTGGCCGCGTTCGAAGCGCGATTCCGGCACAATGCCCTCTCTGTCGCGGAACAGAGGGCAGCAGTCGTGCGATTGTCGCTGGCCGCTGCGGTCGGGCGCATTGAGACACTGGAAGCGGAACTCGCCGCGATCGTCAGGCGAGGCGGATCCCGACGAGCGGGGCCGTCGGCGGGCACCACGGATACCACCGCACACGAAGACCATGCCCGTGAAGCGCGACGCATCTCCCTGATCTCCGAAATGGACGCGGCGCATGCGGCGCGGCTGGCTGCTGCGGCCGAGTTGCGAGAGGTATTGTCGACGATCGAACAGCGGACACGATTCATCGAAGTGGTGAGCGGCCCATCACGTCCCGAACGAACCAATCCGATCAGCTGGAACGTGGCTCGCGGTCTGGTCGCCGGCCTGCTGCTCGATCTGCTCGTGCTCTATCTGCTGGTCGTATGGCGGCCGGCAGGGCGTGGCCCGTGAGAACCGCGGCCGTGGCGACAGCGCGATGATGCCCGAAGTCCTCGTCCTGGCGATCGTCATTCTGTGCGGCGCACACCTGGTTGCGCGGCACGCATGGGCGATCATTGCGCTGGTCCTGATGGTTCTGCCTGTCCTGCGGGACGGCCCGCTGGATTTCGACCTGGGCTGGTGGAAGCTCGTTCTCGTCATCGCGCTGCTGCTCTGTCTGCCAGTACGGTGGTCAACGCTCCTTGCCGGCAGCTCCGCCCACACCGGGTTTCTCATTGTCTGCTGTCTGCTGGCCACTCTGGTCTCCTTCGGCCTCGCGCCTCATCGCAATATGAGCCTGCCGATGACACAGACGTGGCTGACGTCCGTGCTGTTCCTCCTGCTCTGCTGGTCCGCGTACGACGTCAGGCTGCTCCGCTGGTCGGTGCGTGCCGTGCTGGCTCTGACAACGGGCATCTGTCTGGTTGCGTTCATCCAGTATGCCACGATCCGGTTCCAGCTCGATCACCCCGTACTGCTCCGTATCCTGTCTCCCGGAGCACGCGCCTGGTACTTCGAAATGAACAACCCGCTGGGCGACGAGGGTGTTCGACTCGCCTCCGTCTTCTTCCACCCCAATCAGTTGGGCCACGTTCTCGGGCTGTGCTTCGGTTTCGTGTTGCCGCTGTTCCTGACCGCGAGGCGCAACCGGGATCGGGCCGTCCACTGCCTGGTGCTGTCATTGATTCTGGCCGGTGTATTCCTGACGCTGTCACGGGGCGCACTGTTGGTGGTCCTGGTCGAGCTGCTGGTCATTGTCATGCTGATGCGGAAGCGGCTGCGCCTGCACCTTCTTGCGGCCGCTGCAGCCGGCGCAGTCGTTCTCGTGGGGATCGTGATGCTGCTGGGCAACGTCACTCCTCTCCTGACGCGGGTGCTGCAATCCGGCCTGTCCTCGCGCGCAACGCTCTGGCTCAATGGAGCCAGCCTGATTCCATCGCATTTCCTCATCGGCGTCGGTCCCGGCGGATCGTCCTACCAGATGCTGACCCGCTTCCCGATCCTGAACAACACCGACCTGCTCGACTCCTACTACATCGGTCACGCGTACGACGCATGGGGCAATGCACCGCACAACTATTACCTGACGACGATGCTGGAGGGCGGCGTATTCACGCTCGTCTTCAGGATCCTCCTGTACGCGACAGTCGTGGGCATGGGCATTGGCCTGATCCGTCGACTGCGAAGGCCGCTCCTGCGAGGCTTCGCCATCGCCGTCACGGTTCCACTGGGCTGTGAGTTTGTGCGGGGTGTGTTCGATTCCTACGATTTCCTGGCGGCAATGGAGTCGGGAGGGCTCGTGGCATTCTTCATTGCCACGATCATCTTCCTCGATGCATACGATCGTCGAGGAACGGCAATGCGCGGCGCGAGGAGCGTATAGCGTTCACGTCGAGTGGACCTGGTCGTGCCAGTGCACGAAGCAGAGCAGACTCCAGATCTGCCGCTCGCGATTCGCGGTTCCGCGCATGTGCTGCTCGACGAGTTCACTCACTCCGGTGGGCGACAGCCAGGGAATGTCCCGGATGCGAGCCGGGGCGAGGGTCTGCTCGACGCACGGGCGGAGCGGGCCGCGGAACCAGCTCGCAAGTGGAACGGGAAAGCCCTTCTTCTTCGCGCGCAGGACCACCGCGGGGATTCGTCCCTTCATGATTTTCCGCAGAGCCACCTTGGTGCCGAGCCCGCGTACCCGCAGATGGCCCGGCAGCCGCATGGCCGCGCGGAACACCTCGAGGTCGAGCAACGGCACCCGCACTTCCAGTGCAGTCGCCATGCTCATGCGGTCGATCTTGGCGAGGCAGTTGTCCGTGAGGTACGTCCGGATGTCGAGGTACTGACAGCGGGTGAGCTCATCCAGCATGGTCGGGAGGCGGACGTCCCATTCGACGTCGTCACGCTTCAACCCGTCCGAGGCGAGCGCCGCCCGAACTGCCGGGGCGTAGATGGCCTGTCGATCAGCCGATGTCATGATCGTGCGCCACATCAGGTGACGCCGATCCCATCGGAGCCGTGCTCCCGACAGGAACTTGCCAGCTCGTTCGCCGGTGCGGGCCAGTCGCGGGTGCGTGAGCGGAAGCAGCCGCGGCAGCCAGCGAGCCGCGCCGCGCAGCGATCCGAGGAAGGGTGGAATGCGTGCAGCGAGGATGGCCGCGCAATATGCGGGATAGCCGCCCAGGATCTCATCGCCGCCGTCACCCGACAGCAAGACCGTCACCGACCGGCGTGCCTCTCTGCAGACGAGATGGGCGGGAATCTGTGATGGGTCGGCGAACGGCTCACCGAAATGCGCCATGAGTCCGCGACCGAGCTGAAGGTCGGCGGGTCGCGCCCGGATCTCGTGATGCTCCGTTCCCAGCGCCCGTGACGTCATGAGCGCCAGAGGCCCCTCATCGTAGCGCTCATCATCGAATCGCAACGCGAAGGTCGGGACGGCGGCCGCACAGCTTTCGGCCATGTGGAAGACGACCGCAGCGGAGTCGAGGCCTCCGCTCAGAAATGCACCAACCGGGACGTCACTTCGCAGTGACCGCCGGACGGCAGACCCGATCGCGCTGTCAAGCCGGGCCAGCGCCTCTTCATCATCCGTTGAAGGCGAGTGCAGCTCCAGCGCCCAGTGCTCGATCGTCCGGGCAGCGCCACCTTCCGCGATCAGGCATGAGCCGGGTGCCAGTTTGCGGATCGACGTGTAGACGGTTCGCGGGTGCGGTATGTACGAATACGCGAAGAAATCATCGATTGCGGCGAGGTCGACGTCGCGCGATGTCGAAGCGAGTGTCAGGAGCGGTGCGATCCCGGATGCGAAGGCGAATCTGCCGCCGGCGTCCGGCAGCGTGTGAAACAGCGGCTTGATGCCGAACCGGTCACGGCCCAGCACGAGTCGCTGCCGGACACGATCCCACAGCGCGAACGCATACATCCCTTCCAGATGGTCGAAGAGATCCAGTCCGTATTCCTCGTAAAGATGCACGATCACTTCGGCGTCGCTGCGCGTGCGGAACCGGTGTCCGCCTTCCAGCCGCGACCGGGTTTTCTCGAAGTCGTAGATTTCGCAGTTCGCGACGAGCTGGATCGTTCCGTCCTCGTTGGAAATCGGTTGCGAGCCTGTCTGCAGATCGACAACATTCAGACGGCGGACACCGAGCGACACGGTGTCGTCTTCGTAGAACCCCGCCTCGTCGGGCCCGCGATGGATGAGCAATCCGGTCATGCCGCGAACGGCGCGACTCCAGGCGGATGGCCCGGAACCGGGGTGATGGATCCCGCTAATGCCACACATGGCATGTCTGACGCAGTGGGATCGTGCGTTCTCGCCGATGCCACGGTGCACCGGCCGCGCATCCAGTCATGATCCGGCTACCTCCGAGGCGTTCCCCAATGCACCCTCACCCGCTCGAGTAGCTGCAGAAGCTTCAACCCGAAATACAGTCCCAGGACGGTCATGCGCTGCCCGACACCGACTGTGGTCGGACCTCGTGCCATCCTCCGCCACATGACACGTGGTCGCTCGATCAGGTGACGGCGGACGTAGGCAGAGGAATAGCCCGCGTCGGGTCCTGCGACCATGGACGAGACGGTCACGCGAAGACTGCGATCGATCAGCTGGCGCAACGTATGCCGTGCCGGGTGAAAGACAACGGTCTCATGCGAATACACCTGCCGGAGTCCGGCCCGGAAGACACGGTTGCCCCATTCGCGATCGCCGCCGGAAAGCAGGCGATCGTCAAAGCAGCCCACGTCAGTGAGCGTGCGACGTGTGGTGAACAGGTTGGCCGTCGCTCCGAACCGGGCCGTTGCGATCGCCTCGTGCTGAGGCATCCAGCTCAGGCTGTCGTACAGCTCGCTGATCGTAACGTGCTGGTCGTCGCGGAAGACGATCTCGATCCTGCCGGCCACCAACCCGACATTGCCGCCGGCCTGCACGGCGCGCACACCCGACGCAATCCAGTCGGGCTGCGGGATGCAGTCCGAATCCGTGAATGCAATGACCTCGCCCGAGGCACTGCGGATGGCGCGGTTACGGGCCCGATACGAACCTCGCTCCGGCTCGCAGAGCCACGTCACGCGTGGATGGTCGGAGCGCATGATCGGGCATCCTTCTTCGGAGCCGTTGTCGACGACGATGATCTCGAATCGCTCGCTCGGATACGTCTGTCTCTCCAGTGCCTCGAGTGTGCGCGTGAGACCGTCACGGTTGTTGTAGACGGGTATGACCACGGACGCGTACGGAAACGTTCCGGAATGCGGCGAGTCCGGCTGGTGCGCGTCGCGGAGGTGGACCGGCGCCGTATCCGGATTCATTGGCGAAGCTCGATCCCCGGCGCAATGCGGTCCAGCCACAGGCGAGCCACTTCGGCGTGCACACCTGCATCGGGGTGTACGTCGAGCGCGTTCACCACGAGCTCGGATGGCGGCCGGCCGCCAAAGCGGCCGGCCAGATCCAGCACGGGGATGCCGCGCTCCTGGAAAACGGCTGCTATCCGGCCCGCGATCGCGCGACTTTCGGCAACGCGCGCCAGATGCGGCCAGACCATGACGCTGAGGGCAACGTCATGAGCCGCGGCGTGGTCCATGACCGCTTCCAGCTCACGCAGGTGCCGGTTCCATGCAGCCGGCGAATTGTACTGGTCCTTCAACCAGGTCCAGTAGTCGTTCCCGATGGAGCCACGCCGGGCTCGCCAGTACAGAAAATTGAAGACATGCGATGCCTCGATGATGCGCCGGACGACGCCGTCCGGCATGTCGACGAACTGCGCCGCCCTGCGTTCTGTCGGTGGTTCCGGATCGATGTCGTTGATGTAGTATGACAGGAGAACGGCGGCTGGTGTTTGCGCCTGCGTGCGGAGCGCTGCCAGCTGGTCGCTCGTATTCCAGCCATTGCGCGCGAGCAGCACGACCTTCCATGCCGGCCCCAGCCCTTCGCCGATGATGTCGGCGAACCTCTGGCGGACGTCGCGGATACCGTGACCGGCGGCGAAGGAATCGCCCAGCACGAAGAGGAGCTTCCTGCCCGCCCGGGAGGAATCACTGTGCTCGGAATCGCGGAAGCCCAGCGAATTCACGGGCTTCCAGTAGCGAGCGTGCCAGCGCCTGGATGCCCAGGTGATATTCCAGCCATCCGAGACCGTAAGGAACGTGCGAAACGCCCACTCCGATGCCAGCAGCGAGAACGTCAGAGAGAACAGAGCGAGCAGCGCGTTTGCCGTCATTCGTCGCGCCCACCTGTCATCGCGCCAGCCCCGGCGCAAGAACGCGGCGCACAGCAGGGCGAGGCCAGTGCACGCGGCGAGTGCGAGACGCAGGTCGAAAGCGTCGGTTTCCATTGTGCTGGTCCGGTTCCCGGTGGTCCGGCCGCAGTTGCGCGCATTCTCTCAGTGCGGCACGCCAGTGTCAATCGGCTCCGCGACCGCAGTCGAACTGCTGAATGGCACCAATGACCTCACTCTGATCCTGTGCGGAGAGGTCACAGTAGAACGGCACACGAACCCAGCTGCCCGGCAACCGGACAATCGTTCGGCACCCGGCCGTGGAGCCGACCCATTCTCGATGCGTGCAGCGGCTGGTAGTGGAAGGCCGCCATGATGCCGCGGCTGGCGAGAAACCCGATGAATCGACGGCGGACGCCGGCCGCAGGAAGAACAAGGTAATACATGTGAAACGATTGTTCGCAGTGCGCGGGCACGCAGGGAACTCTGACGTTCATGGCTGCCGCCCAGTCGGCCAGCTCGCGGTGGTACCGTTCCCAGATCCTGCGGCGCCGCTGCTGGATCGACTCGCGTGATTCCAGCTGTGCCAGCAGATACGCGGCGACCAGGTCCGCCGGCGCATAGCTGGAGCCGTGGTCGACCCAGGTGTACCTGTCCACCATTCCGAGGTTGAACCGGTGGCGGTCGGTTCCCATGCGGTGAATGATGCGCGCCCGGTCCTCGAGCCGGAGATCATTGATGATGAGCGCGCCTCCTTCACCGGACGTGAGATTCTTGGTCTCGTGGAAGCTCAGTGTGGCGAGTACGCCGAACGTGCCGAGCTGCCTGCCCCGATAGGAGCCGAACGGACCGTGTGCCGCATCCTCCACCACGGCAATGCCGTACTTCTCGCCGAGCCGCAGCAGCTCGTGCATCTCGCAGGCGACGCCCGCGTAGTGGAGCGCAAGGATTGCCCGCGTTCGCGGTGTAATCCGCCGCTCGACCTGCTGTTCATCGAGGTTCAGTGTGTCCGGCCGGACATCGACGAATACGAGTGTGGCGCCGCGGCTGGCGAAGGCAGCGGCGGTCGAGACGAAGGCGAACGACGGTACAATGACCTCATCTCCGGGTTGCAGGTCGAGGAGGAAAGCGCACATCTCGAGAGCGTGCGTGCACGAGGTGGTGAGCAGCACGCGAGGCGCTCCAATGAGGTTCTCGAGGCTGCGTGTGCACGCTTCCGTGAAGGGGCCGCAGGCAGCCGTGTGTCCGCTCTCGATGGCGCGGGCGATATACTGCAGCTCGTTTCCCGCGACTGTCGGGCGATTGAACGGGATCCGGCAGCTAGGCACCTGCGCGCGCCCCCGCCAGCGTGGGCCAGAGGTGCCACCAGAATTTCACGGCACGCGTCCGGAATCCGTTTCGCTGGTACAGTCGCAATGCCTCGACGTTGTGGCCCTGCGTGATGATCTCGACGGAGCCGATCCCGCGCGTGGCGAACCATGCGAGTGCGGAGCCGACGAGAGCCTGACCCACACCACGTCGCCTGGCCGTGCTGGCGACTCCGAGCAGCCCGATCGAACCGCACGCGGCGCCGCGGACATGACAGGACACGTAGCCGACCGGCGCAGGGCTGCGTGCGACCAGCACGACAGCGGCAGCTCCGGCGCAATCACCCAGGATCCACTGCTCGTACAGTGCATCACACCGTTCTCTCGGGAAGTGCCGGTCCCGGTAGAACCGCGACTGGTCGTGCGCATTGCGTGCGATCCGTGCCAGCGCCGGATGATCGGCATCGCGGCAGGGGCCCACGAGATCGGCGGCGCTCCCGGCCGCGGTCACAATGGCCGGGTCATGCAGCCATTCCAGCTGGACGCGGCTGTCCGCGAACCGGAAGCCGGCCTGTTCCACTGCGTGATGGGTTTCGACATCGCCACCGTCGACGAGGCAGTACACGCAGCGGACTCCTTCGCGGGTCGCCCATGTCACGACTCGCCCGGCTTCGGCAGGCGAAAGAGAGCGCGACACAACCCGGCCCACCGGAAAACCGAAGAAAGTGGAATCCCACTGCAACCGCTCGCAGAGATCGCTCGTTTCCATGGGGATAAGGCCTGGGAACCGGGTGCCGGTGCTTCCTGACACGATTCGACCATGGAGCCAGCAGTACGAAGCAGGAACAGGCACCGTCGATCGAAGAAGAACACGGTCTCAGGATCTGCGTCAAGGTCGGTCGTGGCGATGAGACGACGACCTTGACGCTGGGCATGGAGTGACGACACACTTCGCAACGGACAACCCGGCGGCAGACCTGCGCCGGTGACCGCTGGCAGTGACCAGGAACCAGGTCGGGTGATCCGGCGCCGGCCCGTTCATGCGCATGCCGCCCACCGGCGAGCAGAAGCGAAGCCGTCAGGCAGGAGCATTCGATACTCCGGTGCTCGATGGAGTTGTGATGAGTCCGCAGCTGCCCCGACCACCACGATTGCCTCGTACTCGGCTCGTACGTCGCCGGCTGAGTCTGATGTGCGGGCTTGCGGCCGCGGCAACGCCTTCCTGCGATGACGGCGGCCCGACGCAGCCGCCGATGGTGGCGGTCGTGGCGGTGACGGCGATCAGCGACACGCTGTTCTCGGCGGGCGCGACAACGCGATTGTCGGCCGAGGCCCGAGCAGGGAACGGCAGTGTCATTCCGAACACGACCTTTACATGGACAACGTCCGACTCGACCGTCGTGACCGTCGACTCAGCGGGCCTGGCGACAGCAGCCGGTCCGAACGGCGCCGCGACAATCACGGCTTCCGCTGGAGGCATCGCCGGTACGGTCGTGATCAACGTGGTCACTGGAGCCATCGGCGGGACGGTCATTGCGGCGGGAGGAAAGGTCAGGCTCGAGATCCCGGCGGGCGCGGTTCCGCAGCCTGTCGCCGTCACCGTTCATGCAGTCCACGTCTATCCGGATCCCGGCCCGATCGTGGCCGGCACGGTCTACGACCTCGGGCCGGATGGGACGCAGTTCGCCGAACCGATTCAGCTGAGCATCGGCTACGAAACGGCAGGGATACCGGCTGGCGTTGCGGAGGAAGAGCTGCGCGTCTACCAGCTCGTCGAAGACGTGTGGATCGAGTTGCAGGGAAGCACGGTCAACACGGCTGACCGCACCGTCATCGCGAACATCGAGCATTTCAGTGTCTTTGCGGTGTCGGGCGCGCAGCCCCTGGCAGAGGAGATCGATCCGCAGAGCGGCCAGATCAGGCCGGGCGGCGCCCGGGTCGTGGACGGCCGTCTGGCGGGCACGTTCTTCTCCCCATTTCCGGTCAGAAACCTGCACATCTACCTTGGCAGATATGAGCAGCAGAACATCGGCAACAGGGTCGGCGTTACCCTGGTCTGCAAATGGCTGCTGAATCCGGGGGGCGCTCGCTGCACGGGATTGAACCTGGCGACGTTACTGGCGACCGATGTTGCTTTCATCGGAATCCGCGCTGGCAGGAACCCGTGGGATCGCGAGAAACTCGATCCGGCGCTCGTGCCGGTCGGGGCAAGGTGTAATGGACGGTTCGTTGCCGATCTCGACCCCGCAATTCTGCATCACGAGCTGGCTCACGTATTCATCCAGCTGTTTGCCGGACTGCCGAACTCCGAGCTTGCTGCCCACTGCTTCGGTTACGAGCTGACCAACCATTTCGGACCGAACGAAACCGACCTCGGCAGGATGCTGCAGTGGCTGCTGGACAATCTTTCGCGGTTCGATCCGACGTTCGTGCAGATGGCGACGCGGCCCGCGGCAGACAGCCCGTCGCCAGCCGCGTCCGGGCCGTCGCGCCTCAGCGCCCGGATCGTGTTCCCGCCACCCGCAGCGCTGGTTCGAGCGGAAGTCCCGATCTACGGGATCGCGGCCGGCTCCGCATTCGCCAGCTACACGGTCGAGTACGGGGAGGGTGTGGCGCCCGAGGTGTGGATACCGGTGACACGCGGGAATCGTCCGCAGGAGACCGTCGACGGCCTGCTCGAGGCATACTCGCCGTCCGATCTGCCGCTGCGCGGCAATCTCGCGACGTGGGACACCGGACTGAAGCACTACGTCTATCTGCCGACCCATCCTGCAGACCATCCGATTGATCTGAAGGGCACGTATACGGTCCGTCTCGTCGTCGAGGGTATTGACGGGTCGACGATCGAGGATCGCGTGACCGTATTCGTCGCCAACCTCCTCTCGAACGCATGGGGTGGAGTCGCGGTGAGCCCGGACGGAAGGGTTCGCCTCGAGGTGCCGGAGCACGCACTCGCGCGACCGTTCCGTCTGATCGGTTTCGAACCCGTCAACGACGCGCCGCCGCTTCCGGACGGCCATCGTGTCCACGGTGCGGTTCACGCCGTGCGTGAAGCGGGCGAGAGGTTCGCGGCTGATGCCCGGCTCACGTTCCGCATTTCACGCACGATCGAACACGAAGGTCCCGGACCGGCCCTGTACGGTCATGATGATCGCAGCGGAGAATGGCAGCAGCTGAGAACGGTGCGGCGGAGCGGAGCGGATGGTGAGGATGAACTCGAGGCTGCGGTCCGTCGACTGCACACGTACTACGCCGTGCTGACGAATGCGTCGGCCACAGCCCGGGCGACGGCGGAGCAGCCGGCCGCGGCCGCGTCGCCAGCAGACATCGGTGTGACGTCCGACGCACTCATCGGGCATGACGAGACGTACCTGATCCGGCAGACGTTCGAAACGGACGGCACGGAGTGGCGCAGCCGTGGCGAGGATGGCGCGGTCGTCACGCGGGTTCCGGTCGAACCGGCGGGACACGCCCTGAAGATCACGAACGCCAGAGGCGGCGGCAGCTCTGGCGTTCGTGTACTCGACACACCGTTCGATGCGGGAACGTACCCGATGGTCGAATTCGACTATCGTATCGACGCGGGCGTGCGTACAGACTTCTACGTGAAGGTGAAGGGCCGGTGGTACAACATCGGATTCACGGATGACACCAACCAGTTCGCATACCGGCGTGTGAATATTGCAGCCACGGGCCGGATCGCCGGTGTCGTCGCGGATGGCGAATGGCGCAGGGCCCGTTTCGATCTCGCGCACATGCTGCAGCTGGCGACGGGTGAACGGCGAGTCGAGCAGATCGTGATGGCCGACTGGAACGTGACCGGCACGATGCGGCTCGATGCGGGTGCCAACCAGGCCGGCGCCACGTACTGGATCGACAACTTCGCCATCCGTCGCGCAGACCAGGCTGGCCCGGTCCCGGACGTGATCATCATCGACGACTTCAGCGGATCGGTCGATCGCAATCTGCTGGACCAGCCGACCAGCCGGTTCACGGACGGCGGCGCCGGGTGGATCCGCAGCGAGCTGGTTGACGATTCCGTCCTGGGCGCCAGCCTGCGGCTGCAATACGATGTAGACGGTACGGGCCGGTGGTCGGGTTATGCGACGGGTCTGCCCGTTCTCGACGTGCGCGCGCAGCGGCAGCTCCGCTTCGAAGCACGCGGTGCCACCGGGCTGGACGAGGTTCTGATCGGCGTGCGTGACGCCGCTGGCAACGAGAGCAAGGTCCGACTGGGCGATTTCGTGACGCGCACATGGAACACGAGCGGTTCGAACGCCGACGTTCGGAGCATAGCCGTTCCGCTGGTCGCCTTCGGGCCGATCATCGACCTGTCGGGACTCGTGCACATCAGTCTGTCCGTCGCTGCGCCTGCGGCGAGTCGCGGTGAATTCATTGTTGACGATCTGCGGTTCGAGCGGAAACTGGAGGCGGTCGTTGTCGATCATTTCGATCGACGCGACAGCACGAATGTTCTGGGTGGCGGCCAGCATCCCACAATGAGCGACGAGGCAGTAGCCAGGACTGATTTCGTCTACGACGGCGCGAATCGAAATCTGCGCATCGTCTACGGTGGCGCGATACCCTGGGGTTGGGCCGGTTGGCGCAGTCAGCTCAGGGGTCTCGACTGCTCGCGCTGCACGAACATCCGGCTGCGCATTCGTGGTGCGCACGGCGGCGAGCGGCCGAATCTCTATCTCGACGATGGGACTCACCGCTGGCCGGTCGACCTCGAGCGGTATGGCGAGATCACGACGGAGTGGCGGGACCTGACGATTCCGCTGGCGGATTTCGCTCGTGAAGGTATCGACCTCACGCACCTGGTGGCGCTGGAGCTGGTTTTCGAGTGGGAGCCGATGTCCGGTGCCATCTATGTCGATGACATCCGGTTCGGGCCACCGCACCCACCCTGAAGTGCCGGCGAGCGCGGTTCTGATCCAATGCCACGAGATGAACGCGTCGGTTTTCGGATGATGCCGGCCCGCACCCGCACGGCGTCACCATCAATGCCTCGTTCCGTCAGGACCGGAATCAGCTTCGGGCGAGCATGACCGAGGCGGTCGCCATGGCCTGCATCGTGGCCATTGTCTACACCTACGCCGGCTATCCGCTTCTGCTCGCCGTCGGCGCGTGGCTGCGGCCGACGCCTCCGTCGCCACCCCGCCATTTCCCCAGAGCGACTGTACTGGTCGCCGCGCATGACGAGGAGGCGTCGATCGAGCAGTGCATCCGTGCCGTGCTGTCGAGCGAGTATCCGTCCGGTCTGCTCGACATGATCGTGGTATCGGACGCGTCGACCGATCGAACGAACGGGATCGTCTCATGCATCGAAGATGCCCGATTGCGGCTGGTCCCGTTGGCACCACGTCAGGGAAAGGACGCCGCGCTCATGGCCGTGCGCGATGCTGCGGCAGGCGCGATCCTGATCCTGATGGATGCGAGCACCGTCGTGGAGCGAACGACGCTTGCTCGCCTCGTCAGACATTTTCACGACCCGCGGGTCGGGGCGGTCAGCGGAAGAAAGACGGTGCATGGCGACAGGAGCAGTGTGGCCCGCAGCGACGGCATGTACTGGGACTACGACTCGGCATTGCGCTCGATGGAGAGCCGGACCGGATCGAGCGGGGTCGGCGTCGAGGGCGGATTGTTCGCCATCCGCAAGGAATATTTCACACTGCAGCATGGCCGCGGAGCCGCGGCGGATCTGTCGCTGGGTTTCCGGGTGGCCGCCGCCGGCCTGCGCAATCTCTACGAGCCGGCTGCCGTCTTCCGGGAATCGGCGTCGCGTGACATGGGAACGGAATTCAAACGCAAGATCCGTGTGATTGTCCGCGGAATGCGGGCGTTCTTCCTGCACTGGAGGCTGCTGAATCCGATTGCGCGTCCCGGCCTCGTCTTTCAGGTCGTGTCGCACAAGCTGCTGCGCTGGCTTGTACCATTCTTTCTGCTCGGACTGTTCGGCTGCTGTTTGCTGTCGACGGTTTCCGTTCTGCGGGTCATGCTCGTGGCGCAGGTCGGCTTCTACGCGGCAGCCGTGTCCGGCCTCGTGCTCGGCACGCGTGCCGCGGGCGTGCCGGTCGTCACGATTCCAGCCTATTTCTGCGCAATGAACGGCGCCGCGCTGATCTCGTGGTTCCTGTTGTCACGTCGGTTCGACATCTGGGCGCCGACCCGCCGGATCATTCGCCCCTGTGGCTGACACGATGTTCATGGGGGGAAGGGCGACTCCCGTATCACGTGCATCGCCTGGCGGCAAACGGAGAAGTGCGCGAGTCGGCGGACCATGCGCCGGCGTAGCACATCCGCGAGCAGCAGCCAGCGCTCGAGGTCCGCCGGCTGCGCGCGGCACAGCCGGAGGAACATCCGCCAGGGGATGACCCGCCTGGCGACGTGACGGATGGCCGCACCGGTTCGTGGTGCGGCAGCCGGCCACCGGACCATCAGGTTCTGCGCGACGGCGGCGCCAGCGGGGGCCGACAGGAGCGGCTCGAGGAGCCAGAGGAGGAATCCGCAGGCCAATTCGACGAACCGCTCACAATCGTGAGCAACCGTTGCCTCGAACAGCATGGCGGATCGTGTGAATGCCTCGTCATCCGCAGTGGTGACCGCCGATGCGACATCGCCCGCAGCACCGAGGACGTGCAGCCGTCTGTGCAGGACATGCGCTTCGGACGGCTTCAGCTGAATACGGTACTCGAGCGCTGATTCGGCGCAGCGCATGGTCTCGGCGAGATAGTCGCCAGGCCGACTCCTCGCCGCTGCGCTGTACGAAAGCGGGTGCAGTCGGCGGATGACCGATGCGCAGCGATTCTGCACCAGCCCGCCCGCAACGCTCAGGCGAAGCCACAGAAGATGGTCGCCAGTCAGCGGGAATTGCGCGGACCAGCGACCGCACGCTTCAAAGGCGTCACGGCGAACCAGCACGGCGGAAGGGACAGCCACGGGATTGATCGGAAATGACCACCACGGGTCCAATTGTTGTGGTCGAAGCGCCAGTGGGCGGGACGTGAACCGACCGGAAGGACCGAGCGTGAGGGTGGTGGCGACGGCCGCCGTCGCCGCCGTGTGATGACCGAGCAGCGTGCCGAGATGACGCAGGTGATCCGGATGCCACAGATCGTCCTGGTCCAGAAACGTCAGAAGCGGCGCTCCTGTTTGCGCCGCACCGAAGTTTCTTGCACCGGCAGCGCCGCTGGCGGGAGCGCCGATGATCGTAACATCGCGATAATTCTCGACGATGTCGCGTGAGCCATCCGTCGAGCCATCATCGACCACCACAATCTCGAGGTCAACGCCACGCTGCGCGAGCGCCGATTCCAGCGTTTCGCGAATCCAGTCCGCACCGTTGAAGAGGGGTATGATGACCGCGACGTGCATGCGCCAATCCACTTCGAGCGATCAGCCCGGCGACCGGAACCGCCATGACTTGCGATGACCGCAGAACACGTGTCAGCCCACCTCCTTCATGCCTGCCCCCTGGGCCTTCAGCAACGGAAAACCGATGGCGGTGGCGGCACCGACGGTGAGGCCGGTGACCGCACCGATCACGATGGACGGGATCATGGGCTCGGTCATGAGGGTGGAGCGGGCGAATGCGGTCATCAGGCGGATGAAGACGAACATCGCGACGACCCAGCCGACGAGGTTCGTGCCGATCCACAGGCGACGGATGAAACCGGTGATGCGGAATGCCCATGCCTGAGCGAAGCCCATCAGCAAACCATCGAGCGAGCCTTTGAGGAGGATGCTGACGGTCGTGACCTGGAACGGCCAGCCGAGGAACGGGATCTGCCAGCGCACCACATCTGCGGCGATCATGGCGATGAGCCAGCGACGGGGGGTCTATGGCACAGCCCCGATGACGCATGACGATCCAGCGTGTGACGGCGAGGAGCGCGCCCTCGATGGCGCCGGCAATGATGCGGCTGGTTGGAAGGTTGGCCATCGGACTGAACAGCGTGCGTCCGAGAATGCCGCCATTGATGATGCCGGCGACCGTGAAGGCGAGCGTGGTGGCGACGATCCATGCGCAGCGCGCCGACAGCTTCGACAGCCAGGGATCGACGGGCAGGCGGCCGAGTGTCCCGGCAATCTGTGCGGATGCCGGAATCCGCTGCAGTGCATCGCCAACGGCATGCAGGCCTGGCTCCGGTCGGAGTCGGCGACGCGCTCGAGTACGGCGCGCGCAGCAATGATGCGCGACCAGTCGCCGCTGTCGAGCATGGCGCCGAGATCGGCAATGGCGGCGAGGCGAGTGGGCGCACGCGTTTCCATGGCGCGATGTCCGGCGTCGGGTGAAAACGGTCGTTCGTCAGCGGCGTTCGATCAGCACGCCGGCTCGCCGGAGAGCACCTGAATGCGGTCCGGTTGATTAGGGACAACACAAAGGAACTCGAACGCTTCGTCGCCCTGCGCTTCGTACCAGTGGGGCACGCCTGCAGGAATGTAAACGACATCGTTGGCGCCGACGTCGAAGACATCCTCGCCGATGCCGATACGCGCGCGCCCGCGCAGAACGTACTGCTCATGCTCGACCTGATTCGTATGCCTGGGCATGCCGCCGCCCGGCTGCATGATGAACCGACGCAGTGCGAAGTTGGGTCCTTCGTCGGGTCCGATCAGGATCTGGAACTGCGTTTCCCTGCCAGCCCGGACCGGCTCGGCCGGAACACTGTCAGCGCGACGTACGGGCATGAACTCACCCCCGCTCCCCTGGAATCGTTCGAGCCTGCCTCCAATGAAAGCGGCCGCATCGTCCGGCGCAACTGGCAGCGGTAGCGGCAAAGACGACGCCCGGACCGCACGTGAGCACGGGCCGGGCGCGTCGACGGCGAGCGGGTCACAGGGGAGGCTCGCACTCGTGACCGGACGTCTTCCGTCCGGTGCCGATCGTCACGCAACTGCGATCCGCGTGCCGCCGGGTGTTCGCCGTTCCGCTTTGCCCAACTGTATTGGAATGAACGTGTTGGCCCAAGGTGACCGGTCCGGGGAAGGGCCGGTTGTCGACGGCGCGCGCCACGTCTCGTGGCGAGCGGGCCACACCAGGGCGGGTCGCTCAGCGGATCGAGCTGCGCGGCTGGCGCGTCGGAGCCGGGCGCTGAAACGGAATGACAGCCCGACGCTGCGCGGCAACGGCGGGCGCGTTCTCCACGACGGATCCGGCTTCAATCGGCCGGCGCGCGACGGCCCATGCGCGGCCACCGAGCGCGAGCAGGACGGGCGCGCACAGCGTCGCCACGAGGACGGCGCGAAAAGCGGACGCATCGAATCCGGATGCCTCAGCCGCTGTCATGACCGCTCGCAGCTGGCCGTAGTCGAGGACGAAGCGGGTGATGCCGGCGATCAGGACTCCGGCGAATATGGTCGCGGCGCCGGCGAGGAGTCGAAGCACACCGCGATGGTCAAGCGCGGCGGCCACGCCCATGGCGATGGCGAAGCCGATGACCTGCACGAGGACGACGCCGAGGCCGAGGCCGATGGCGCCGAACCGCCACGCGGTCTCGACGGGCCGGAGCGGCCAGGTGGCGCCGAAGACATCGGCCAGCGGCGCGATCACGAGAAGCGCGGCCACAGCGTAGAGGCCGGGCAGGAAGGCGGGGAGAGCGCCGTTTCGATTCATCGGAGTCATTGGGGTTGTCGCGTCGTCGCGCGAACCTGCGAATGCGAAACGCGTGCCCCGCGGCAGGTCACTCCGAAGTCATTGTTCTGCAACAGACTGCGCGTTGGATGGAGCGGGCGGACGGCCGTTTTCGTGCAGCGTGCCACAGGTCAGATGTGGCCCGGCGGCTACAGTGGATCAGCCGATCCAGACCACGTCGCCGAAGAGGTCGTCCAGGCTCGGGACCTCGCCATTGCGCTTGCCCGCCGCAGGCGGTGCGTCCGCTTTGTCCGATCCTTCGTCACGACTGCCCGCACCGGCGTCCGGTATGGCAGAATCCGGCTTTGCCGGCGCCTGGTCGGCGGGTACGGACTCGGCCGCTGCCTGGGCGGCCGGTTCCGCGGCTTCCGGCGAGGTCTCCGAGGACGCGGTCTTCTGCGCGGCGGCTTGCGGCTTCGAAGGGTCCAGGTAGAGCGTCGCCAGACGCTGGTCGGCGCCCGGATCGACGAATCCGAAGTTCTTGTTCCAGAATCCGGCCGGCGCCCACTCGATCCGACCGTCGGGACCCAGCCGTCTGCACATCTTGCCTTCAGCGACGGCGACGTCGTTCCAGAATGTACCGGATGCCTCGTCCGCGGAGCTCCAGTCCGCGATCGTGACACCGGACTTCCAGACACCGTTGTCGATCAGACGCCGTGCAATGCGAGCGACGAGTCCGCGGTCGTAACCCGTGCGTCGTGCGAGCAGATCGATGTTGTGTCCGAATTCGAGACCGGCGAGCAGAATGACGGCAGCGCGAAACGCCGGGTCGTCCGACTGGAGGTCGGAGTTGTAATGACGGATCCGCGCTTCGAACACGCTCACCTCGACGCGGCGAGTGCGTACGGGTTCGCCCGCCTCGGCGGCGGTGCGGACGTCGTCCTGACTGCCTTCATGGCTCGACATCGTCGTGATGTCCACGGTCTTCCCGGGTTGGGTCGAGGCGGGGGTGCGCGACGCACTCACGCCCCGACCGGAATCCCCGGCAGGCCGCCACAATCGACTGGAGTCCGGTCTGCCGGCACCCTGCGGGTGCGGAGTCGACGAGGAGGCGAGGAGCGTGCCGGGCGCAGGGGGTCGGTGTGTCATTTCTTCAAGTCTTTCCCTGACTTGGCGTTGCGGCGGGGTGAGGGCACGCGCACGCTTCGCGCACCAAGGCTGGCGCAAGCCCTTTTTGCGATTCGCCGTTGCATCCTGCATGGCGAATGGCGCCGCGGAATGGGAGCCGACCGATCACCTCGGCGGCCGGCTCAGGGTAGCCGCGGCGTGTGACATTCAACGCCGAGGCGCGACAATCCAGGCAGACCCCCACGTCAGGGAGCCCCCATGATCCGTGACAGCGACTGGATGCGCAAGACGAAGCGGGTGCCGGTCGGCTGCCCACCGGCTCGAGCGTCAGACGATTCGATGCAGGCTTCGACATGACCTCGATCACAGTGACGGTTCGTCTCCGTTGGCATCTCATACAGAAAGCAAAGCGACAGCCCACGAGCAATCACCTCATGGGGCCGGTCAGTCGATTGGACGGGGCCCATGCAGGCGCAGCCGAGCGGATAGCTTGACGGCGGCCGGGCGGGCGCTCACTCTGCACGCGCCGCCGCGCAGCCGGGCTGTATCCTGCGCACGACGGTCCTGCACCGCGCGACCGGGAATGGTCAAGCGGAATCCTCGATGAGTCGGGAAGGGAGGGCCGTGTGGAGACGGTCAGCATCACGGTCAACGGGACCGCACACCGCAGCCAGGTCGAACCCCGGCTTCTGCTGGTTCAGTACCTGCGCGACGTACTGGGACTCACAGGGACGCACGTCGGCTGTGACACGAGTCAGTGCGGCGCCTGCCTCGTCATCATTGATGGCGCAGCCGTGAAGTCGTGCACGTTGTTCGCCGTGCAGGCGGATGGCTCGAGCGTCGAGACGGTCGAAGGCCTGGCGCAGAACGGCGAGCTGTCCACCGTGCAGAAGGCGTTCCGCGCAGAGCACGGCCTGCAGTGCGGATTCTGTACGCCCGGCATGTTGATGATGACGGAAGCACTGCTGCGCGAGAATCCGGCGCCGACGGAGTCGGAGATCCGGCACGCGCTGGAAGGCAACCTGTGCCGGTGCACGGGCTACCACAACATCGTGAAGGCAGTGCAGCACGCGGCGCGCGCTCGCGCCGGCGCGTAAAGGAGGACGCAATGGCGACGACGCAGAGCGAGCGGGTGCTCGGAGCAAGCATCCTACGCAAGGAGGACCCGCGGTTCCTGACCGGGAAGGGCAACTACACGGACGACCTCACGCTGGCGGGCATGGTGCACGCCGCCTTCGTGCGCAGCCCGCACGCACACGCGAAGATCCGCGCGCTGGACACGCGAGCTGCAGCTGCCTTGCCATACGTGATCGCCGTGTACACCGGCAAGGATCTGGCGAACGGCGGCGTCAATCCGATCCCGGTCGCCTGGCTGCTCGACGGCATGAAGCTGGGCGAGCGGCGTGCGATTGCAGTCGACCGGGTGCGCTACGTCGGCGAAGCCGTCGCCCTGGTGATTGCGACGACGGCGCACGGTGCGCGCGATGCGGCGGAGCTGATCGACGTCGACTACGACGCCCTGCCCGCTGTCGCGGATGTCGCGGCCGCGGTGAAGCCGGGTGCTGCGCAGGTCTATGACGATGCGCCGGGCAACGTGTGCTTCGAGTGGCAGCTCGGTGACGCGGCGGCGACTGATACCGCATTGCGGACGGCGGCGACGATCGTGCGGCAGCGGCTCGTGAACAACCGGTTGATCGCGAACGCCATCGAGCCGCGCGCCTGCCTCGCCAGCTGGAATCCGGCGACCCAGGATCTGACCCTGCTCGTCACATCGCAGAACCCGCACGTGCACCGCCTGATCATCGGTGCATTCGTGCTCGGCATCCCCGAACACAAGTTCCGCGTGGTCTCGCCCGACGTGGGCGGCGGGTTCGGCTCGAAGATCTTCGTGTATCCTGAGGAAGTCGCGGCGTGCTGGGCGACCAGGCAGCTGGGCCGGCCGGTGAAGTGGACGGCGGAGCGTCGCGAGAGCTTCATCACGGATTGTCACGGCCGCGATCACGTGACGGACGCCGAGATGTCGTTCTCCAATGACGGCAGGATCACCGGCCTGCGCTGTCGCACGCTGGCCAACCTGGGCGCGAACCTGTCACTGTTCGGACCGGTCATTCCGACGTACCTGCACGGCACACTGCTGTCCGGGCAGTACACGATACCGGCAATCCACTGTGCAGTCACGGGCGTATTCACGAACACGGTGCCCGTGGATGCGGTGCGTGGTGCCGGCCGGCCGGAGGCGACGTACATCGTCGAGCGGCTGATGGACCTCGGGGCGACGGCGCTGGAGCTGGATCCGGCCGAGCTGCGCCGCCGCAACCTGGTGCCTGCCGATGCGTTCCCCTATCAGACGCCGGTCGCACTGCAGTATGACAGCGGCAACTACGAGGTGGCGCTGGACCGTGCGCTCGACCGGGTCGGCTACACTGCGCTGCGCGCGGAACAGCAGCAGCAGCGGACGCAGAACCGGTACCTCGGGATCGGGCTCTCGTCCTACATCGAGGCGTGCGGTCTGGCGCCGTCGAAGGTGGTGGGTGCGCTGGGCGGCCAGGCCGGACTTTACGAAAGCGGTCAGGTCCGCGTCCATCCGACCGGCAAGGTGACGGTGTTCACCGGCTGTCACAGTCATGGCCAGGGTCACGAGACGACGTACGCCCAGATCGTAGCGGACGCACTGGGCGTCGCAGTCGACGACGTCGAAGTCGTGCATGGTGACACGGCGACGATTGCGTTCGGCATGGGCACGTATGGCAGTCGCAGCGGACCGGTCGGCGGGTCGGCCATCCACCTCAGCGCGGAGAAGATCAAGCGGAAAGCGGCGAAGATCGCGGCACACCTGCTGGAAGCGGCCGAGGAAGACATCGTAGCGGACGGCGGCCGCTATCACGTCCGGGGTTCACCGGACCGGTTCAAACTGTTCGGCGAGCTGGCTCTGGGCGCGTACCTCGCCCACAACATTCCGGAGGGGATGGAGCCGGGACTCGACGAGACGACGTTCTTCGATCCACCCAACTGGACGTACCCGTACGGTACTCACATCGCCGTCGTCGAGGTGGATGCGGACACGGGTCACGTCGAGTTGAAACGGTACGTGGCTGTCGACGACGTCGGCAATGTGATCAATCCGATGATCGTCGATGGCATGTTGCACGGCGGGGTCGCGCACGGCATCGGCCAGGCCCTCTTCGAACACGCGAAGTACGACGAGGATGGCCAGCTGATGACCGGTTCCATGATGGAATATGCGCTTCCCAGGGCAGATCAACTGCCGAACTTCGAGACGGAACGCACCGTCACGCCGTCGCCCAGCAATCCGCTGGGCGTGAAAGGCGCTGGCGAGGCGGGCGCCATTGCGGCGCCGGCCGCGGTGGCGAACGCCGTGATGGATGCGCTCGCTCCGCTCGGAGTCCGGCATCTCGACATGCCATTCACGCCGGAACGGGTCTGGGAGGCCATTCAGAAAGCGAAGGAAGGAGCGTGATATGTACGCTGCACCGTTCGAGTACCACCGGCCGGACAGTCTGGCCGAAGCGATAGCGCTGCTGGGTGAGTTCGGCGACGACGGCAAACTGATCGCCGGCGGTCACAGTCTGGTACCTCTGCTCAAGCTGCGGTTCGCAAAGCCGCAGCATCTCGTCGACATCCGGCGACTGCCGGGCATGAACGAGATCCGCGAAGAGCCGGACGCGCTCATCATCGGCGGCGCCGCCACACACGCGGCCGTCGAGAAGTCGGCGGTCGTGCGGGCGAAGCTGCCCGTTCTCAGCGAAGCCGCCGGCATGATCGGTGATCCCGCCGTGCGCAACATGGGCACGATCGGCGGCAGCCTCGCGCACGCCGACCCCAATGCGGACTGGCCCGCTCTCGTGCTCGCGTTCGGGTCCGACATCGTCGTCGCGAACCCGCAGGGGGAAAAACGCATTCCGGCCGGCGAGTTCTTCACCGGCCTGCTGACGACCGCGCTCGAGACGACCGACATCATCACGGCGGTCCGTTTCGCCACTCAGCCCGCGCGGACTGGCGGCGCGTACGTCAAGTATCCCCACGCTGCATCGCGCTTCGCGGTCTGCGGCGTCGCCGCACTCGTCTCGCTCGATGACCAGGGCAACGTGGGTCGGGTGCGCGTCGCACTCACCGGCCTGTCGCCGGTCGCTACGCGACGCACTGCCGTCGAGGATGCGCTGGTCGGCAGGAAACCGGATGCCGCGTCGATCAAGGCGGCTGCGTCGAACGCGGCGGACGGGCTCGAGCTGCACGCCGACCCGATGGGTTCGGAGGCCTACAAGGCGAACCTCGCCCAAGTCTTCACCGAGCGCGCACTGCGACGGGCCGCGGAACGCGCCGCGGTCTGACGTGCGCAGTGCGGGCGAGGCCGGCCCGCGCATCGCGGCACTGGTCATGGCGGCGGGCGAGTCGAGGCGATTCGGCTCGCCCAAACAGTTGCACGTCGTGCACGGCGAGCCGATCATCCGTCACACCGTAAGCAAGGTGCTCGCATCCAGTGTCGACGCCGTCGTGGTCGTGCTCGGCCACGCGGGTGATGCGGTCGAAGCCGCTCTGTCGGATCTGCACGTGCGCTTCGCACGCAACCCGGATCCGGCAGCCGGGCTCGGCCGCTCGATCGCAGCGGGCGTGTCCGTTGTCGACGAATCGAGGCCGCCTGTCGACGCGCTGATCATCGTGCTCGGCGATCAGCCGACGCTGCCCAGCGGGATCATCGATCGACTGTGCACATCGTTTCGCTCCCGGCCTGCCGACATCATTGCACTCGAGTACGACGGAGGCGTCCGCGCACCTCCCGTGCTGTTCGCGCGCGGCATGTTCGATGACATGAGGACACTGAGCGGAGACGCGGGCGCCCGCGAACTGCTCGGGAGAGGTCACTCGAACGTGCGTGTCATACGCGCCGGTATCGCGGTACCGGACGACATTGATACGGTGGCCGACCTCCACATCATGGAATCACGCGATCGGACCAATCGGGATTGATGCAGATCGCCGGCCGGTGTTGCGTTCCCTGGCCCCGGCGTGTGGTCAGGAACGGTCGAGCAGCCGGCCGGTGCGGATTGCGGATGCGCCGAAGCGCTTGCGCAGCTGGTCGGTCACACGCGACAGCTGGCGGTCCCGCACCGACTCGACGACGTCATCGTCGAAGAGCGCGAGCTGGTCACCGAAGTCGCTGCCATCGAGACCGGATGCAGCGATGCCGAGAAGACGGGCAGCGGAGCGGCGTGCGGCACGCAGCCGGCGCAGCAGCACTCTCGCCGTGGCGACGACGGCGCGGTCCGATTCGACGCCGGTGCGCAATGTGCGGGAAGCGCGGCGGGTGCGGAAATCGGCGTCGCGCAGCTTCACCGTGATGGTGCGGGCGCGCACGTCGTGTTCGCGCAGGTCGGCGGCAACGCGGCTGGCGAGCGCGAGCAGCTCGGTCTCGAGCGCGGCATCGTCATCAATGTCGAGCGGAAAGGTTTCCTCGCGTGACAGGGAGCGCGACCGCAGGTCGGGGCGGACCACGCCGCCGTCGATGCCGCGCACTCGCCGGTACAGCCAGCGGCCGCGCGTTCGGCCGAGCATCTGACAGAGCGCGACTTCGTTGACCGCGAGCGCGGCTTCCACCGTGGACAGACCCATGCGTTCGAGATGCGCGGCGAAGACGGGACCGACGCCGGGGATGTCGGAAAGGCGGAGCGCCCGCATGAAATCGATCTCGGCACCCGGCTCGACAATGCGCACACCGGCCGGCTTGGCACTGCCGGCCGCGAGCTTGGCAACGAGACGGGACGCGCCACCGCCAATGGAGACGGAGATTGCGGCGTCGTCGAGTACCGCGGAGCGGATACGCTGCGCTGTCGCTTCGAGCGGCTCGCGGTAGAGCGCCTCGGTGCCGGTCATGTCCATGTACGCCTCATCGATCGAGGCCGGCTCGACGACGGGCGTGAAACGCTCGAGGACCGCCCGCACGTCGCGGCTCTTGCGACCGCAGAGCCCGCGCGGAACGGGTACCACACGGGCGGCGGGACACAGTCGTAGTGCCTGCGCGGTCGGCATCCCGGAGCGGACGCCGAACGCCCGCGTGCCGTAGGATGCGGACGTCACGACACCGCGACCGCTCGGCGAGCCGCCGACGAGCAGCAGCTCTTCGCGACCGGCGCCGTCCGGATCCGCAAGACGGGCGCACTGCACGAAGAACTGATCACAGTCGACGAGCAGGATCCGACGCGACACCTCACCCTGATCGGCAGTGGATTCGGTTGACACAAAGCAAGGTGCGCAGCGGCCACGCCCGGATGCAACCGTACAGCGTCGCATGATCGGTGAACCGTGCACAAGCCGGGAAGGGCGCCGATTGCGCCGCATGACCGTGGCCCCGGCGGAAGCACGAGCTGCTGGCACACGTGGCGGATGCACACGGCCTGCGGGTCGCTCGCATGGCGCAGGATGAACAGGCTGCGCTCGACGCGCGCATCGACCACGTGCTACGGCGCGGCTGATTCCCTAGGACGCGGGTCGCAGGAAGACCCGGAACAGCAGCCCGCCACCCGAGGCCGGCTCGGCGAGGATCCGGCCTCCGCTCGAAGTCAC
>Ga0302046_10001099_pt1 | contig 25685 bp, 21 predicted proteins | sample RVTome_11_FD_200261 | JGI IMG/M metagenome (GOLD analysis project Ga0302046, IMG submission 200261) | Soil microbial communities from uranium-contaminated site in the Upper Colorado River Basin, Wyoming, United States - RVT147D111 (version 2) ... | reverse complement strand
GCCGCGAGGGGGACGCCGATGTTGAGCAGCGCGACCGCGGTAACGGCGAGCGCGGCTCGAGGACGCTTTCCCTCCACGCGCGGCAAAATCCAGTAGCCCACGCCCACCGCGAGCTGCACGAGCCACCCGACCAGCATCACGTCGATGTGGGCGGCCAGCTGCCGGAAGAAAACGGTAGGGAGCACGGCGGCACGGGCGGCGAGGAGGAGTGTGCCCAGGACGGCGCCGACCGTCAGATAGCCGAGGGCCAGGCGAACGGCCCACACACTGAGGAGCGGCATCAGCGCGCCCGCACGCGCGGCCAGGTGTGACCGACGAACAGCACGACCGCGATGAGCTGGGCGACGCCCGCCGCCACGAGCACGACGCGCCAGCCGCCGCCGCGCCCGACGAGGGGCTCCGCCACCGCCCGGGCAACGAGCCCGAGGTTGAGCAAGGCGTAACACGCCCACAGCACCACGCGCGAGACCATCGAGGGAGCGCGTGGCCGGCCCGGGAACATCCAGTGCGCCACGCCGAAGATGAGCTGCGTGAGCCAACCTACCGCGAGGAGATGGACGTAGACCGGCGCGACCGTCGGCGGGAGGCCGAGCGCCCCCGGCCCCGCCGCGACCGCCACGCCCAGCACCATCGCCGCCAGCAGATGGGCGAGCCCGGTGAGAATGAACGCGCGCGACACGAGCGGCATGGTGCACACCAATCATCATCCCGCCGCACCCTGTCAAGTCGCGGACCCCTCCGCCTGGTTTACAACAGCCCCGCTGCGAGTGTCGCCAATCCCAAGAAACTCAAGAACCCGATCACGTCGGTGACGGTGGTGAGGATGATGGACGCCGCCGCGGCCGGGTCCTGCCCCAGCGTGGTGAGGATCATTGGGATCGACGCGCCCGCCAGGCCCGCGATGACCATAGACGCCACCATGGCGGTCCCGATCACCAAGGCGAGTCCCCCGGAGCCGCTCCACAGGTAGACCGCGACGCTGGTGACCAACGCGACGGCCACGCCGTTGACCGCTCCGACCAACAACTCCTTCCCGGCGATCCGGAACCATTGGCGCACGCGGATCTCGCGCAGCGCCAGGCCGCGCATCGTGACGGCGAGCGCCTGCGCGCCCGTGTTCCCGGATTGGCCCGCCACGACGGGCAACAGGACCGCGAGTGCGGTGAATTGGGCGATGGTGCTTTCGAACAGGCCCACCACGGAGGCGGCGAGAAACGCCGTGACCAGATTGATCTGGAGCCAGGGCAGCCGCTTGCGGATGGCCAGCGCCGGGCCGGACAGCGCCCGCTCCTCTTTGCCCGCGCCCACCATCGTGAGAAGGTCGGCGGTAGCCTCGGCCTCGGCGGCCGCGATGAGCCCCTCCTGCCGGATGACCCCTACCAACCGGCCCTCGAAGTCGATCACGGCGACGCTCGGCAGGTGATGCTGCTCCAGCACCTCTACCACCTCCGACTGGGGCGAGGTCGCGCTGACCGCGGGCGGATTGCGTTGCATCAGCGGCTCGAGCCGCTCCCTGGGCGGCGCGAGCACGAGGTCTTGCAACGGCACCGTTCCCACGAGGCGGCCGTCGTCGTCAACCACGAACACTTGTTGGATCCATTTCCGTCCGAGCCGGCGCAGCCGCGCTTCCGCCTGCCGGACCGTGGCCTCCGCGCGGAACGTCGTCGCCCGCGGGTCCATCAACCCGCCCGCCGTATCGGGCGGATAGGTCATGAGGTCGCTCAACTCCTTCGCCACGGGCGCGTCCAGCAGCGCCAGCCGCCGCTCCCGCGTCTCCCGATCGAGGCGCGCGAGCATTGGGGCCGCCTGGGCCGGCTCGAGAGCGGGAACGATGCGGCGGAACGCCGCCTCCGGCAGCAACTCCACGACCTCGGCGGCGACGTCGTGGCGGAGGCGCCCGACGACGGTGACGGCCTGCGCGTCGTCGAGAACGCCCAGGACCTCGACGATCTCGTTGGGCGACAGCGCCTCGCAGCGCGCGGCCGCCTCGTCGGGAAACCGCTCGACGAATCGGCGCACCAGGGCCCGCGCGACGCGTTGGGAATCAGCCGGCATCGCGGTATCCCTCCGGCGCAGAGGTCGCGGCGGCGGCCGCGCCGGCGCCGAACAGCACGCGGGAGAAGCCCGTCCAGTACAGCTCGGCGAGGCCCACGAAGGGCGACAGCGCGCCGGCGGGATCGGCGGCGGACTGGGCCAGCTGGCGCAGGATCCGGTGGTGCAGCACCCCGAGGAACGTCTCCGCCTCGTCCACCACGGGCAGCGCTTCATGGGTCAGCCACGCGGGATCCACGGCCAGGGAGCGGAGGTCGGCGCGGGCCGGCAGCCGTGCCGGATCGGCGCGCATGATCGCCGCGACCGTTTCGCCGGCCGGCGCGGCCATGAGGTCGCGCAGGTCGAGAACGCCGACGAGCCGGTCGCTCCGGTCCACGACATACAAGAAGAGAAACACCCGCCGCGGCTCCCGGCTGAGCATGCGGCGCGCGTCGCCTCCTGTGGTGTCCTCCGGCACCGTGAGCACCGACGGATCGGCCACCGCGCCGGCGCTCCCCTCGGGGAACGAGAGCAGGCGGCGAACGGCCGCGCCGAGCGCGGGGGGCAGGTCGTCGAGCAAGGGTCCGGGGTCGGGCAGCTGCCGGGCGATCCGCGCCGCCGCGGGGGGAGGAAGCCGCTCGAGCAGCTGGACGGCGGACGAGCGCTCCAGGGCGGCCAGCGTCCCCGCGGCGCTCACCGGGCCCATCCGTGCGACGATCGGCGCGGCCCGCTCCGCCAGCATCTCCGCCAGGAACGCCGCGGCGCTCTCGGGCGGGACCGTCTCGAGCACGCCGGCGGCCTCGTCCGGATGCGCCAACGCGAACGCGGCGCCCACGCAGAGGTCAGGTCGCGGCATTGGACCCCTCCATCAGGAGCACGGACGGCTGTTCGCTGAAGCGCTGGGCCGGGATGAGCACGCGGCCCTCGCCGGTACCGATGACGACGGCCGTGCGCGTCGTTTCCACGATGCGGCCTTCGACGTCCCCGATGCGCACGCGCTGGCCCGCGTGGTACGCCTGCGCGACGTAGTGGGACGCGATGATGTTGCCGACCGCCGTGCGCGCGCCGAGGCCGAAGGCGAGCCCCGCGCCGCCCAGGAACGTCGCGAACACTACGGCCACGATGATCACGAAGAGCTGGCCCTGGATGCCCACCTGCTCGAGTCCCACCACGGCCGCGACGAGGATGAACCCCGCCTGGACCGCGCGGCCGATGTCCGGCCCGCGGGCGATCCCCGCCGCCGACGCGCCGGCCGTGACCGCGCCGCCGGCTAACGTGCCGAGCACGACGCCGCCCAGCACGATCAGCACCGCCGCGAAGACGTTGGGCAGGTAGAACGTCAGCTCGCTGACGAGCGTGCTCAGCACGGGGAGGCCGAGGCGCTCGAGGGCGGCGGCGACGAAGAGCAGCAGCACGGCCCAGAACACGAAGCCGCCGACCACCTTCGACACGGCATGGTGCACGCCGCCGCCCTCCAGGGCGGAGCGCACCGCCGAGCCGCGGCCGAGCCGGCGCAGGCCGCCCTCGGCCGCCCGGCGGCTCAGGGAGCGGAGCAGGACCGCGAGGACCCAGCCCGCGAGGACGAGTCCGACGGCGGTCAGGATGGTTGGCAACGTGTCACCCAGGTTCCGCAGCAGCTCGCGGAACTGGGGCAGGATCGTGAAACGCATGGGACGCCTCCGGAGGTGGGGTGCGGGCTTCAGCGTTGAATATCGACGGTGGGCGTGGGGATGGAAAACGGCGCCTTCGCAAGTCTTGCCCGCAACGGAGATTGGCCGTCTCTCGCCAAACGCCCCCCGACGGTGCACATTTGCCGGCGTCCACAACCGCGATGACATGCGCGAGCTGATCGACCCCGGCCCACCCCTGATCCGCCAGGGCGACGAGGAGAGCCTCGACGTCTGGGGCTTTCGCGACTCGGCCTTCGCGGTGCTGCCGAACGGCCACGTGGTGCTCTCGGGCTCGCGGTACCCGCTCAGCGGCGCCGAGCTCCCGGAGCTGCTGCCGTGGACGAGCCGCGTGCTCGGCGTGGACCTGACACCGGACGACGTCCACGAATCGGCCTACCCTCCCGAGGTCCCTGCTCCGCGCGAGCACCCCGCGTTCCTCTCAGACCTGCGCGGCTTCCTGTCGCCCGAGTCCATTGCCCACGACGACGAAACGCGCCTGCGGCACGGTCACGGGCACACGCTCGAGGAGATGTACGCCATCAAGCACGGGCGGGTGGATCGCGCGCCGGACCTCGTGGTGTACCCCAACACCGAGGACGACGTCGTCCGGCTCGTGGAGGCTGCGGCGCGCCACGACGTGTGCGTGATTCCGTACGGCGGGGGCACCAACGTGACGGACGCGCTCCGTTGCCCGGACGACGAGCCCCGGATGATCGTCTCGGTCGATCTCCGGCGGCTGAACCGCATCGTGTGGATCGATCCGGAGAATCTGACGGCGTGCATCCAGGCGGGGGCCGTGGGCCGTCACATCGAGGAGCAGCTCGCGGCGCACGGGTTCACGCTTGGCCACGAGCCCGACAGCATCGAGTTTTCGACGCTCGGCGGCTGGATCGCCACCAACGCGAGCGGCATGAAGAAGAACCGCTACGGGAACATCGAGGACCTCGTGCTCGACGTTCACGTCGTCACGGCCCGGGGCGAGCTCTCGCGCGCCGGCGCGGCGCCGCGCGAGTCGGTGGGGCTCGACCCGTGGCGCTGGGTGTTCGGCTCCGAAGGGAACTTCGGGATCGTCACCCGCGCGGTGGTCCAGATCTTCCGCCTCGCCGAGTTGCAGCGCTACGACTCGATGATCTTTCGGAGCTTCGAGGGGGGCGTGGCATTTCTCCACGACCTCACGCGCGCGGGGCGTACGCCGGCCAGCGTACGGCTCGTGGACAACCTCCAGTTCCAGCTGAGCCAGACGCTCAAGCCGAAGGCGGAGGGGCTGCGGCGGGTGAAGCGGCAGGCGGAGAAGATGCTGGTCACCAGGATCAAGGGGTTCGACCCGGATCGCATGGTGGCCTGCACGCTGGTCTACGAGGGCGATCGCGACGAGGTCGCGGCACAGGAGCGCACGGTCCGCCGGCTCGCCCGCCGCCACGGCGGGATGCGGGCGGGCCCGGAGAACGGCCGCCGGGGATATCAGCTCACCTTCGGCATCGCGTACCTCCGCGACTTCGTGATGAAGCACTACATTCTCGGCGAGTCCCTGGAGACGTCGGTGCCCTGGCGCCGGGTCCTGGAGCTGTGCGACCGCGTGAAGCAGCGGATCGCGCGCGAGCACCGGCAGCACGCGATCCCCGGCAACCCGTTCATCAGCTGCCGCGTCACGCAGGTATACCAGACCGGAGTGTGCGTCTATTTCTACCTCGCGTTCTACCACAAGGGCCTCGAGGAGCCGAGCGAGGTGTTTGCCGAGCTCGAGCGGGCCGCGCGGGACGAGATCCTCCTGGCCGGCGGATCGTTGTCGCACCATCACGGCGTCGGAAAGCTGCGCCGTCGGTTCCTGCCGAGGATCATGTCGCCGACGGCGCTCGAGTGGAGCGCCGGCCTCAAACGCGTGGTCGACCCGGGCAACGTGTTCGGCGCGCGGAATCAACTGGTGGGCGCCGACGTGCCCGCCGCGCGCTTCGACTGAGTGCAGTCCGTGAGCGGAGACCAGGCCGGAGGGCGGGTGTACCTCCTGACCGGCGTGACCGGCTTCCTCGGGAAGATCGTCCTCGAGCAACTGGTGCGCCGCCGCGAGGAGTTGGGCATTTCACGCATCGTGACGGTGATCCGTCCGCGCGGCCGCCGCAACGCCGAGACGCGGTTTCGGCGCGAGGTCGTAGCGGCGGAGTGCCTCCGCGCGCTGCCCGACGGGTGGACCCGCCACGTGGAGGTGCTCGAGGGGGTGCTCGAGCAGCCCGGCCTCGCCGTCGATCGCGTGACGCGGGACCGGCTCGCGGCACGGGTGACGCACATAATCCACGCGGCCGCTTCCGTCGAGTTCCACCTCCCGGTTGCCGAGGCCGCGCGCTCCAACGTAACGACGGCGCTCAACGTCCTCGACGTCGCCCGCGCGTGCCCCGCCCTCCACAAGCTCGTGCTGGTATCGACGGCGTATGTCACACCGCACCCGGGTAACGGCGCGCCCATCCCGGACGGGCTGGCACCGCTGCCGCGCCCCGCCGAGGAGATGTACCGGTCGATCCTCGACGGATCGGCCCGGGACCGCGACCTCCTGGCCGCCTGCGGCCAGCCCAACAGCTACACCCTCACCAAGGCGCTCGCGGAACATCTCGTGGTGGCGCGTGCGGGCGACGTACCGCTCGCCATCGTCCGCCCCAGCATCATATCGGCAAGCTGGCGCCATCCGTTTCCGGGGTGGATCGACAGCCAGGCCGGATTCGCGGCGTTCGTCGTCCTGCTGGGCCTGGGGCACATGCGCGCCGTCGTAGCGGATCCCGACGCTCGTCTGGATCTGATCCCGGTGGACGAGGCGGCCACGCGGGTGCTGGACGCGTGCCACGCGCCGGAGGTACACCCGCTCATTCACCACGCGGTGGCGGGGTACGAGCGCAGCGCCTCCGTGCGTGAGTGCTGGACGCAGATCCGCGATTTCTTCTCCGTCCACCGCGTGGCGCGGCGGCCCACGTTGGCGTATCTCGGCCCGCCCGGATGGCGCTTCGCGCTCGCGGACGCGCTGCACCACCGCCTGGCGGCCCGGCTCGGCACCCGCGGCCGGCCGCGCGCGCGCGGCGACATCCTCACGCGCCTCGCCCACTTGAACAACGTCTTCCCGTACTTCACGAGCAACTCGTTCGCGTTTCGCCCCACGCGACCGCTCGAGGACGCGTTCGACCCGAGGGAGTACGTCACCACTGTGAGCCGCGGCGTGTACCGCCACCTCCTCGGCGAGGACGACACGCAGTGGACGCTGGCGGGCCGGGGCCATCACGGCCCCCGGAGCGACCTGGCGTGGGCGCTGCGGCAACCCCGGGGCACGAGCCTCCTCCGGGTGGCCGCGTGGGCTACGACGAAGGTCCTGCGGCGCTGCTTCGACCGCGTCACCGTGGACGTCCCGTCGTTCGAGGCCGCGCGCCGCGCCACGCCGCCCGACCGGTCGCTCGTGATCGTGCTCTCCCACCGGAGCTACTTCGATTTCGTCTTGGGCTCGTACCTGTTTTTCGCCCGGCCCGATCTCGGCATGCCGATTCCCCACATCGCCGCCGCCATCGAGTTCGGGCGGATTCCACTGCTCGGACGGTTGCTCCGGTCGCTGCACGCGTTCTATCTCAGGCGCGGCCAGGGCCGGGAGGACCCCGAGCTGACCCGCCGGGTGCACGCGTTGCTCGACGAGGGCAAGAGCATCGAGTTCTTCATCGAGGGGCAGCGCAGCCGGTCGCGGGAATACCTCCCTCCCAAGCGCGGCCTGCTCCGCTGTATCCAGTCGAGCGGCAAGTCCTGCACGATCCTGCCCGTCACGGTCTCGTACGACCGGGTGCCCGAGGAGCGGAGCTTTGCGCGCGAGCTGGCGGGCGCCCCCAAGCCGACGATGCGCCTCCGCCCGCTCATGGCGTGGACCCTGCGCGTGCTGCGCGGGAAGATCGACCTGGGCCGGGCACACATCGCGTGCGGCGCGCCCATCCGCCTCGATCGGCATAGCGACGTCCGCGCCGTGAGCCATCAGGTGATCGACCACCTCAAGCTCGCCACCGTCTCGACGACGTTCCATCTGCGCGCCTTTCTCGAGACCCACGCCGTGGACGGGGTGGATGACCGCGCCCTGCGCGCCGCCATCGAGCAGCGCGGCGGCCGCGTGCTCGCCAGCGACCACTGTCCCGCGGACCCGCTCGACCCGTTGATTGCCGGCACGCTGCGCCACCATTTTGCGCACCTCTTCGAGGACGGCGACGGGCTGGCCGACGAGACGGCGGCGCGACTGCGCGCCGCGCTCTTCGGCGCGCGCGCCGACGCGCTGCGCCAGACGGAGCCGGTGGCCTGAACGGTCCGCTGCTGATCACCGGCGCCAGCGGCTTCCTCGGGCGCCATCTGCTGCACGCCCTCGCCAGTGGGACGGACGCTCCGCGCCCGCTCGTCCTCGTGCGCGACGCCGCGCGCTGGCACGGCATGGACTGGACCGCGGCGCTCGGGGAGGTGGACACGATCGCCGGCTCGGTCACCGAGCCGGCGGCGTGGACGGCATCACCGGCGCTGCACGGCCTGCGCGGGATCGTCCATCTGGCGGCGCTCGTGCGCCACACCCGCCGCGCCGCCGACGAGGTCTACCGCACGAACGTCCACGGCACGGAGAACATGCTGCGGCTCGCCGCCGCGCATCGTTGCCGCCTGGTGTTCGTCTCCACGTCGGGAACGGTGGGATGCTTTCGGCGCCCGGGCGGCGTCGCGGACGAGCGCGCGCCGTACTGCGAAGCCGAGGTCTCCCGCTGGCCCTACTACGCCTCGAAGATCGAGGCGGAGAAGCGCGCGCGGCGGCTGGCCGGCGAACTGGGGGTGGAGCTCGTGATCGTCCGGCCGCCCATCCTGTTCGGTCCGGGCGACCACCCGTTCCGCACCACGGCGCCGCTCATCCGGTATCTCAGTGGGAAGCTGCCGTTTCTCATTCGCGGCGGCATGCACTTCGCCGACGTGCGGGACGCGGCGCGGGCGATCGCGCGCACGCTCGAGCTGCGGGAACCGCGGCCGATCTACCATCTGCCGGGCACCGTGATGAGCATCACGGAGTTCTTCGCGCTGGTGGAGCGGGTGTCCGGGACGCGGGCGCCGCGCATGATCCTGCCGTATCCGATCGCTTGGGGCCTGGCGACGGCGTTCGAGCGGTTGGGCGTCCTCCCCAATCCCGTGATGATCGAGATGGCCTCGCGCTACTGGGGAGTGACGTCGCTATACGCCGAGGCGGAGCTGGGGTATCGGGTGCGGGACGGTGCGGAGACGCTGGCGGATACGGTGGAATGGCTCCGGGCGCATCATCCGGCGCTGGCGAGGGGGGGGCGCCGCATCTGAGGGCTCAGGAGCGCGCGCGCTCCACGCCCTCCGGCTCGTTCACCAATCGGCGCAGCTCCCGCCGAATGCGCGCCACCTCCTCCTCCAACGACAGCTCCGCCGTGGACCGCAGCTTCAGGTACTGCTCGTACGCGCGGATCGCGCCGTCCCGGTCACCGGTCAGGGCGGCCAGCCGGCCCTCCTCGCGCAGGAACGCCGACGCATACACCGTGGTGATGCCGAAGGCCCGCCGGCGGATCGCGGCGAGCGCCCGAGGCAGATCGCCGCGGCGCTCGAACGCGCCGGCGAGCACCATGTTCAATTGATACAACCGCGGGAGCGACACGGCGGGGCCGGTCAGCGCCAGTGAATCGGCCCGCTCGAGCGCGCCGGGCACCTGCAGGAGCACTTCGAGCATCGTCCCGCAGATCCGATTGGACCGGTCCTCCATCGGCTGCGGCACGGCGGTCGTGGGGGTGCCGAGGTTCCGGAGCGCGCGGCGGGCCCCCTCGACGTCCTCCGTGCGCGCGCGAAACAGGCCGATCGCGCAGTTGTCGCCGTGCCAGCTCCGCGGCCCCGTGGCCTCGCCGGCCGGCCGATCCGCGAACGGGCGGATCGCCGCGGCCGCCGCGGCCGCCGCCGCCGAATCGCCCGTCCAGAAGATCCAGTCGGTCACGTGCATCCACTGGTGCAGGCCGGGGAGCGGCTCGCCCTCGGCCGCCAGGTCGGTGAGCGCGGCCGCCGCCCACGGCCGTCCGAGGTTGTGCATGAGATTCATGCGGACGATCATCGCGCTGCGCCGCTCCGCCTGCGTGCTCGCGCGGCGCAGCGCGGCCTCGGACGCGAGCAGCGCCGCATCGGGATCCACGTAGATCTGCTGCGCTGTGCCCGTGATCTGTAGCAGCTCCGACATCGTGAACCCGTCGACGCTGCGGCGCCAGTCCTCGAGCGGGGGGGTCTCCTGCAGCGCCGCGGCCACCAGCCAGAACCGCAGCGCGTCGCGCCCGGCCGCCCGGCCGTCGCCGAGATACCGAGGCGCGAGCGCGCGCACCGTGCCGACGTCGCCCGCGGTCACCGCGCGCTCCAGCACGTGGTCGACCGCGGGGCCGAAGCTCGGGTCGAGCGCGAGCGCCCGCTGGAACGCGGCCATCGCGCGTTCCATCGAGTGCTCCAGCCCAAGGACCGGGCCGTAGTGATAAAGCTGGTCGGCGTAGAGATACCACGCCTGCGGTTGGTCGCTCAGCGCCTGGACCGCCGCCTCACGCGCCGCCAGCAGCTCGGCCTCGGTGACCGGCCCGAGCCCGTGGGGTCCCAGCCAGGCATCGAGCAGCACGCGGTCCTGGCCGCCGAGACGGTGGCGGTGTTCCCATGCGATCCGGCTCCCCACCGCGGGATTCCTGCCGGTCACCCAGCGGGCCGTGATGGCGTAGCTCAGCCCGGCCAGCGCAAACGACGAGTCGATCTCGATCGCGTGCGAGAAGTGCTCGATGGCGGTCGGGTACCGTCCGTCCCGGTACGCCGCCTGCCCGTCGAGATACGCCTTGAGCGCGTCGAGCGACGTGCTGGTCAGCTCCTCGATCCGCTGCAGACTCACACCCGCCAGCGATCCCAGAAGCTGCCCGGCGAGGCGGTCGACCAGCGCGGGCAGGCTGTCGAGCGGGCCGTCCACGGTCGCGCGCGCGCGCACGTTGCCGCCGTCCGCGTCGAAGAGCGACGCGTTCACCACCAGCCGGTCGCGCGATCCGACGATGCTCCCGAGCAGTGCCTGCCCCGCCCCCAGCCCGCGGGCGATCCGCAGGTTGACGTCCTCCGGCAGGTCGACGTCGGCCGCGCCGCCGGCACGCCGCCACGCGCTGATCACGGTTTGCGGCACCAGCGCGCGCGGCCCACCTTCGCCGTTCAGGCTCGCGGCGAGGAGATCGACGATCCCCTCGCGTAGATAGCGGAGCTCGGGATCCGATGCGGCCACGCGGAAGGGAAACGCGGCCACCGCGGCCGTATCGGCGGACCGCGCCGGCCCGGTGGCGCGGAACACGCGCACCACGCCCGCGAGAACGAGCGCCAGGACCACCGGCGCCGCCAGCCAGGCGATCCGCCGCCCACCGAGCAGCGGACGCGCCGGCCGGGCGGCGGTCGTGGCCTGCGACACCTCCACGCCGCGGAGCGCCTCCAGCAGGGCGGCGGCGGACGCCCAGCGGAGCCCCCGGTCCTTCGCCAGGCACCGCATGACGACGTCGCCGAGCGCGCCCGGCACCTCGGCCCTGACTCGGGTCACGCGCGTCGGTCTGCGGGTCAGGTGCGCCGTCAACAGCGCCCCTGCGTCGCCTTCGTCGAACGGCGGTCGCCCCGCCAGAGCTTCGTAAGCCACTACGCCGACCGCGTAAATGTCGCTGCGGTGATCGACGTCGGGCTCGCCCGCCGCCTGCTCGGGCGACATGTACGCGGGCGTGCCGAGCGCGATCCCGCCGGTGGTGTCGCTGCCGTCGCCCCGGCGGGCGTCGGCCACCGCCTTCGCCACTCCGAAGTCCGCGAGGTAGGCGTGGTCGCGCGACAGCAGGATGTTGTGCGGCTTGATGTCGCGGTGCACGAAACCCCGCTCGTGGGCCACCGAGAGCGCGTCCACTACCTGAATGAGAATCCGGACGGCGTCGCGCACGGGGAGCGGCCCGCTCCGCTGCAGCCGCGCCGCCAGGGATTCCTCCACGTACGGCATGACGAAGTAGAGGACGCCGCCCGCCTCGCCGGAATCGTACACCGGCACGGCGTGCGGGTGGTGGAGACCGGCGGCGATCTCGATCTCCCGCAGGAACCGGTCGGCGCCCAGCGTGGCGGCCACCTCGCGCTTCAACACCTTGATCGCCACCCGGCGGCGGTGTCGCAGGTCTTCCGCGAGATACACCGTGGCCATGCCCCCGCGCCCGAGCACGCGCTCGACGCGGTAGCGATCGCTCAGGGCGGCGTGCAGGCGTTCGACCTGCTCGTCTCGGTCCGGCACGGCTCGGGACACACTCCGGGGCACGGGACCCGAAAGGTAACGGGCGCCGGCCACACGGCGTGGCGGCGCCCGTCCAAACAATCGCAGCCCGGCGGGGATTTCAAGCGGATCCCCTAGGCCGCATCACCCCGGCGGCCGCAGGCCGAGCGCCTCGATCACGCCGCCGATCACCCGATTCAGGTATTGGTTCGACTGCCCCGGGCTCGGGCCGAGCCGGACGATGACCAGGTCCAGCGACGGGACGATCACCGTGTGCTGGCCCATGAACCCCGCCGCTGTGAACGCGTCGGGCGGGAGGTCGGGAAGCAATCCGCCGCGGTTCACCCAGAACAGGCCGCCGTAGCTGCGGCTGGGATCGGTGGGCGTGGGCGCGCTCACGAACGCCACCCAGCCCTCCGGCAGGATGCGCTCGCCTTCGCAAAGCGGCAGCGCGGCAGAGCGGCAGGGTGTGGGCGCCGTGGGCCAAACGCCGTCCCACAGATGCAGAAGACCGAACCGCGTCCAGTCATATGCGCTCAAGAAGTCGTAGCCGGTGATGATGAAGTTGCCGTACGGGTCGGTCTCGAGGACGGCGTCCCGAATCCCGATACGATCGAACAGCGCGCGTTGGGGGAACGTGAGGAACGCTTCTCCCCACCCCTCCACGATGCGCCGGGCAACGGACATGAGCGTCAGCGGATCGCTGTTCCGGTAGCGGAACGCGCTGTCGGGCGGGAGGTCCATCGGCTGGCGGGTCGCGTGGTCGTACACGTCGAGCGCGTCGAAGTAGATGCGGAAATGCTCGTTGGCGTTGGTGTACGATCGCGGATCGGCCAGGCCGAGGTTCAGGAAGTCGAGGCCGCTGCTCATGTGGAGCAGGTCGCGGATCCGGATCGCGCGGCGCGGATCGGCCGGGTCCTGGTGCCACGCCGGGACCGGGGCCGGCTGGTCGAGCGAGAGCGCGCCCTGGTGGACCAGCACGCCGGTGAGCGCCGCCGCGATGCTCTTGCCCTGGGACCAGCTGATTTGGGGCGTGTGCGGGCCGAAGCCTTCCGCGTACCGCTCCGCGACGATGCGGCCGCCGTGGGTGATCACGAGCGCGCGCGTATTCTGCGCCGCCTCCCCCATGGCCCAGTCGAGCAGGGCGGTGAGCGCCGCCGAGTCCGCACCCGGCGGCAGTGGCCCGTGCGCACCGGCATCGCCCGTGGGCCACGGCTGCGTGGCGGGATCGGGAAGGGCGGACGGCACGTCCACGGGCGTGAAGCGCACGGCGGCGGATCCGCGCTCGTGGATGACGCAGCCCTGGTCGCCGTAGTACCCGGCTGAACGCGCGGGGATGCCGGGCGCGCTCACCGTCACCACCCGCCGCACCGAGTCCACCTGGTAGGTGAACGCCTCCTCCCAGCGAAACCCCGGGAACCGCGCAATGTCCCGCGCCACCACGGTGGCGGGATCGCGGGGCAGGTCGCGGCCCACGACGAACAGGCCCGCGCAGAGGTGGTGCGCGCCCCACGCCGCGGCGTGCTCGCGCTCCTCCGCGGAGGGAGCTTCCTGTGCGGCGGCGGTCGGGGCGGCGAGCGCCGCCAGCAGCGCGGCGACTGGGAGGGCGGTGCGTCCCGGATGCCGGTCGGAATGGTGGTGCACGGTGTCTCGCTTCCCGCGCGCGGTGAATCGGCCGTGGGCGGACGGCGTCATCGAGCCGTCACGGACCAAGCGATGGCCACGCGGCATCGATGGACGGGGTGCGCGACGTGAGACGGTTATGGGCCGTTTGGTGTCGCGCTGCCGCCATCATCGTCCTCGTCGTCATCGTCCCCGCCGTCGGCGTCGCCCTCGAGGCTGACGCTCAACACTGCGCCCGAGGCGGCGTCGATCTCGACCTCGGTCACGGCGCCGTCGGTGCCGCGCACCTCGAAGGAATAGAGGAGCACGCCACGCTCCTCCTCCAGCTCCGCCTCGATGATGGTGCCCGGCGCGCGCTCCAGCGCCGCGGCCCGGGCCTGCTCGGGCATCACGGCCGCCCGCGCCGCCAGGCCGGGGGTCGCCTCGTTGGGGCGTTGCGCGCCGAGTGAGGCAGAGGGTTCGCGCGTAGCCCGGGGGTGAGGCGCTTGAGCGTAGCGCGGGGCACGTGACGCAGGGGCCCATCCCCGCGCGACGTGCCGCGCGCGCTCTCCCGCGCTCCAACCCCAGCGCTATCCGTCAATGCGGATCCCATTGCGGGTTCCCCGTGAACAGCCCGTCGACGATTCCGACCCGATAGGCCAGAAACAACCCGAATGCCAGCGACACCGCACCCGACGCCAGCCGCAGGCCGCGGTGCAGCCGTTCCGCCCTCACGCCGGAGTAGGCGAACGGGACCGAGATGATGGCCGTCATCACCATCATCCCGAGGACCGTCCCGAACCCGAAGACCAGCAGATACAGCAGGGACCAAGTCGGCGACTGGATGGCTGCCAGCACCAGGAGCGCCACCGCGGCCGATCCCGCCAGCCCGTGCACGATGCCCACCACCAGTGGCCGCGCCAGCTGGTACACGCCGAGCCTGCCGAGCCTGCGGTCGAGCCGCGCCAACGGCGTCTCGTCGGCGCAATGCGGATGCGCTTCGGGGTCGTGTCCGTGGACGTGGGTGTGGACGTAGTCCCCGTGGCTGTGGGCGTGCGCGTGGACGTGGCCGGCCGCGGGCGTCGCGGGGGGGTGGCCGTGCCCGGCCGCGGACTCGGCGCGCACGACCGATCCGCGGAACGTGTCCGCCAGTCCCCCCAGGTTCATGATGCCCAGCACCACGAGCATCACTGCGACGGCGAACTCCATCGAGAGGCCGACGCGCTCGGGGATGACCCAACCCAACAGGATGATCCCGCCGCCCACCGCCAGGATCGTGAGCGTGTGCCCCACCCCCCAGGCGGCGCCGATCGTGGCGGCGCCTTTCACCGTGCGGTGTCGCGCCACGATGGTGCTCACGGCGATCACGTGATCCGCGTCGGTGGCGTGGCGCATACCGAGGAAGAACCCGAGCGCGCAGATCGCCAGGAGCCCGGTCACGGCGAGACGATCCCCGAGGCTTCGGCCATGCGCGCCTCCAGGAATGCCAGATACTCCTCCATTCCCTGCCCCGTCTTTGCGGACACGCGGAACGTCTCCATTCCCGGCCGCACGCGCTGGATGTTCTCGTTCGCCGCGGCGAGGTCGAACTCGACCGCCTCGGCGATATCGATCTTGGTGATCACCGCGACGTCGGCGCTGTTGAAGATCGTGGGGTATTTGAGCGGCTTGTCTTCGCCTTCGGTGACCGACATCAGCACGAACCGCAGGCTCTCGCCCAGATCATACGACGCCGGACACACGAGGTTGCCGACGTTCTCGATGAACAGGAAGTCGAGGTCCGCGAGGGCCCATCCCTCGACGGCGGTGCCGATCATCGTCGCCTCGAGGTGGCACAGCGTTCCCGTCGTGATCTGCCGCACGGGAGCCTCGCTGCGGGCGAGCCGCGCGGCGTCGTGCTCGGTCGCCAGGTCCCCGACCACCGCCGCGACGCGGAAGCGCGGCCGGAGCCGCGTGAGCGTGCGCTCCAGCAGCGCGGTCTTCCCGGCGCCCGGACTCGACACGAAGTTCGCCACGAACACCCCGGCATCGCGGAATCGCTGCCGCAGCTCCCGCGCGACCATGTCGTTCTGCTTCAGGATGTTCTTCCGGACTTCGACAACGCGCGGCTCACGCTTCATTGCTCGATCTCCAATGCAACCAGTTCCAACTCCTTGCCGCTTCGGACGTCGCCCGTCGGAGCGCCGCACTGCGGGCAACGGAACAGCTGGATGGACTCCAGCGTGCGTTGCTCTCCGCAGTCGGCGCAGTATACCACGACCGGGACGTCCTCGATCTCGAGGCGCGAGCCCTCGAGCGGCGTGCCCTGGCAGGCGACGGTGTACGAGAAGAGGAGCGCATCCCGGACCACACCCGACAGCACACCCACCCGAAGATACACCGCCGTCACCTGGCCACCCCGCGCTTCCGCCTCTTCCTGAGCCAGCTCCACGAGGCTGACGGCGATCGACAGCTCATGCATCGAGCGCGGCCTCGTCGAACCGGCCGAACGCGGCCAGGGCCGCCTGGCCCAGACTGATCCCGCCGTCGTTGGGCGGGACCGCGTGGTTGGTCCACAACTCCAACCCGTCCGCCGCGAGCAACCGGCGCAGATCCCGCGCGAGCAGCGCGTTCTGCATCACGCCACCGGACGCCACGATCGTGTCGATGCCCGCGGCGCCGGCCAGGCCGGCGGCGGCGCTGCTGAGTCCGCGCGCGAGACCGGCGTGAAAGGCGCGCGCGATCGCCGCGACGTCGCGGCCGCGCACGCGGTCCCGCACCACGGCTTCGAGGAACGGCCGGAAGTCGAGCTCGCGTCCATCGAAGGGGATCTCGTAGCCTATTACCGGCGCGGCGCGGCGGGCGACGTGCTCGAGCCACATCGCCGCCTGTCCCTCGAACGTCGCGGGGCGGGTGAACCCCAGGAGCGCGGCGCCGGCGTCGAACAGGCGTCCGAGCGACGTCGTGACGAAGATGCGCGTCCCGCTGCGGAGCAGCTGCCGGCATGCGACGTACCGCTCGGGGAAATGAAAGGGCGCCGCGGTCAGATCGACGATCGGATCGAGGTGCTCGAGAAACCCGGCCGCCGCCTGCACCGGGTGCAGGGCCGCCCCATCGCCGCCCACGAGCGGCGCCCGCCGCAGATGCGCGACGCGCGCCAAACCGGCGGCCACGCTCCCGGCGAAGATCTCGCCGCCCCAGATCGTGCCGTCGTCGCCGTACCCGGTTCCGTCGAGGCCCAGCCCGAGCACCCGTTTCTCCCAGGCGCCGCGCTCCGCGAGCACCGACGCCACGTGCGCGCGATGGTGTTGCACCGCGTGCAACGCCGGCGCAGCCAACTCGGCGGCGTGTATCGCCGAGCGGTACTGCGGATGGCAGTCCCGGACCACGAGCAGGTCCTCGCGCCGGACCTCGTACATGGCGAGCAGATCGCGGATCGTCTCCCGGAAGGCGTCCAACGCCTCGTAGTGATCGAGGTCGCCGAGGTGCTGGCTGACGAACGCCTGGCCCTCGACGACCAGTGTGACCGCGTTCTTCAGGTCGGCGCCCAGCGCCAGCACGGGACCCGCCGCGGGCAGCGTTGCCGCCGCTCCCGGCGCGTAGCCCCGGCTGCGGCGGAGGATTGCCGGTCCCGCGGGGTCCGCCCGCGCCACCGAGTCCTCGACGCGCCGCGCGATGGGCCGTTCGCCAACCAGGAACGCGTCGGCCAACCCCGCGAGCCGTTCGCGCGCCTCGTCGTCGCGGTAGGCGATCGGCTCGCTGGAGCGGTTGGCGCTCGTCATCACGAGCGCCTCGGGGGCGCCGGCGTCGAACAGCAAGTGGTGGAGCGGCGTGTACGGCAGCATGATGCCGAGCTCGGCGTTGTCGGGCGCGACGCCGGGCAGCTCGACGCGGGCGGGCAGCAGCACGATGGGACGGGCGGGGCTCTCGAGCAGGGCCCGCGCGTCGGCCGACACCACCGCGAGGCATTGCGCCGCGTCCACGTCACGAACCATCAGCGCGAACGGCTTCTCCTTGCGGTACTTCCGGCACCGCAGCTCGCGGACCGCCATGGCATCGCGCGCGTCGCACGCCAGGTGATATCCGCCGAGGCCTTTGACCGCCAGGATCTTCCCGCGGCGGAGCAGCGCGACCGCGCGCCGTACCACCTCGGCGCCGCCACGTACGGTCACGGGGCCGGCCCCCTCCCGCGTCTGCACCGGCGTCGCGAGTACGAGCTCGTAGTGCGGCCCACAGGCCGGACACGCCACCGGCTGCGCGTGGAAGCGGCGGCTCGCCGGATCGTGGTACTCGCGGGCGCAGGCCTCGTCCATTTCCCAGCCGCGCATCGTCGTGCCCGCGCGGTCGTACGGCAGGTACTCGATAATGGAATAGCGCGGCCCGCAGTCGGTGCAATTGATGTACGGATAACCTTGGCGCGGGTCCCGGGGGTCGCGCAGCTCGGCGAGGCACCGCGCGCACACGGGGAGGTCCGGCGCAATCCGGACGGTTGGGCGGTGTCCGCGCGCGGACTCGCGGATCGTGAACTCGCGCGCGCCGGTTGGGCTGGCGGTCTCGACGGCGATCGCCGCGATCGCTGCGGCGGGAGGCGCCTGCGCCCGCAGATCTCGGACGAACGCCGCGAGTTGCTCCGGCGCGCCCTCGAGATGGATCACCACGCCGCCGTCCGCGTTCGCCACCCATCCGGCGAGCGTGTGTGCGCGCGCGAGCCGGAACACGAACGGCCGGAAGCCGACGCCCTGGACCACGCCGCGGACCCGGATGGAGCAGGCGTCGGTCAACGTGGCCGTCATTCGCCGACCGTGCAGCCGCGGCCCTGCCAACCGACCTGGACCACCCTGCCGTCCTCCACGAGAATCGGCACCGTGCGCTGGACGCCCGCGAACCGCCGCATGCGCTCGCGCGCCGCGGCGTCCTCCTCGACGTCGTACTCCGTGAACTCGAGCCGCCGCGCCTCCAGCCAGTCCCGCATGTCGCGGGTGTACGGGCAGGACGCCGTGCCGAACAGCTCGCGGCTAGTCATCGACGATCGCCTCCAGCTGCTCGCGCATGATGTGGTAGATCGACGCCTGCACTTCCTGGATGCGCGGGATGTAATCGGACTGGACCACCATGAAATGGTCCGCCAGACCGTGCCGCTTGATCTCGCCGCCGTCGTAGCCCAGGAGCGCCACGGTCAGCAGGCCGCGCTTGCGCGCCTCCTCCAGCGCGACGATGACGTTCCGGGAGCCGCCGCTCGTGGAAATCGCCACGGCTACGTCCTCCGGTCGGGCGTGCGCGATGAGCTGGCGCTGGAAGATGACGTCCGTGCCGACGTCGTTCGCGATGGCCGTGACGTTCGCGGGCTCTAGCGCGAGCGAGATGGCCGGAATGGGTCGATACCCGTCCGGCGGCGCAACGCAATCGATCGCCCAGTCGTTCGCGTCCGTCGCCGAGCCGCCGTTGCCGAAGAGGATGAGCTTGCCGCCCCGGCGGACACGTTCCGCGACCGCGAAGGTGGCCTCGCCGATGCATTCGGCCTCCTCGTCCGCCACCCGCGCGCGCAGCGCGGCGTCGTCCTCGACCTTCATGGTGATCGAGCGCGCGACGTCGGCCACGAGATCCGCGGTGGGCCCCGACGCGCCGCTCCCGAGGAAGGGATAGAGAAACGCCGACTCCCCCACCTCATGGCCGAGCTGGTGGTGCTCGAAGAAGACGTGCACCGTCTCCCACAGCGTGTGGTAGAGGATCTCCACCAGCTCCTGGTGCATGAACGGGTGCGCCGTCCCGGCCTCCACGGCGTACGATCCTTCGACGCCCGGCAGCGCGAACGTCATGGCGCCCCGCGCGGCGGCCGACCGGAGCGCGGTGCGTACCTCGGGGTCGCCGCCCGGCGGCCCGAACCCCATGACCATGTCTTCGGGCCGGACCACGGCGGCGAGCCACGAGGAGAAGAGGATGGAGAGATCGAGCGCCGGCAGCGCGCGCTTGCCTACGATCACCGGGTGTACGAACTCGACCGACACGTGCTGCGCGTCGGTCGCGTACGCCCCGTTGCCGAAGGCGAGCAAACGCCCTCCGCGCAAGAATCGCTCGGACATCTCGCGGCAGGCCTCGGCGAGGCGGCGGGCTTCCCGCGCGAAGAAGGCGTCGCAGAGCTGATTGCGGGCGAGCAGCCCGCGTTCGACGCCGGCGGCCACCTCGGAGCCGGTGCGCAAGGGCGGGCTCAGCAAATGCGCGGCAACGGATCGCCAACGAGCATGTCGATGACCCTGGTACCGCCGTAGGGAGTGGTGCCGAGTACGGTCGCGGCCGGTTCCTCCCGGATCTCGCCGATCAGCGCGGCCTCCGCGCCGCCCGGCGCCGCGCGCAGCGCATCGAGCGCGCGATTCGCGTACTCCGCGGCGACCACGGCGAGGAACTGTCCCTCGTTCGCGATGTGCAGCGGGTCGAGCCCGAGCAGCTCGCATGCCCCGCGCACCTCGTCGCGCACCGGGATCCGGTCCTCGAACAGATGAATGCCGAGGCCGCAGTCCAGCGCCAGCTCGTTGAGCGCGGTGGCCACGCCGCCGCGGGTGGGATCGCGCATCCAGCGCAGCGCGGGGGCCGCCGCGGATACGATGGCCTCGACGAGCGGAAAGACGGAGCGCGTGTCGGACCGCAGCGAGGCTTCGAGGTCCAGCTCGCCGCGCGCGAGCAGGATGGTGATCCCATGGTCGCCGATCGGGCCGGACAACAGGACCTTGTCGCCCGGGCGCACGGCGCCGGGGGCGAGTGTCACGCCGGGGAGCACGCTGCCGATCCCGCTGGTGGTGATGTACAGCCGGTCCAGCTTGCCGTGCTCCACGACCTTCGTGTCCCCGCCGACCACCCGGACACCCGCGGCCACGGCGGCCCGCCCCATCGCCCGCACCTCCGCTTCGAGTACGGCAGCCGGGAGGCCCGCTTCCAGCACGAACGTCGCTACCAGCGCCGTGGCGCGCGCCCCCGACACCGCGAGGTCGTTCACCGTGCCGTTCACCGCCAGTTCGCCGATGGATCCCCCCGGGAACGCGAGCGGCGTGACGACGAAGCAATCGGTGGTGAGGGCGACGCGCGTGCCGTCCATCGCGACGTGCGCGGCGTCGCCGAGGTGTTCGGGAGGCTGGTCGAAGAGGAGGGGAACGAACAGCCCGTCGATCAGGCGGCGCGTCGCCTTGCCGCCGGCGCCGTGCGCCATCTCGATCTGCGGCTCCCGGAACCGCACGACGGCGGACCCGTTCTCCGACGCCGTGGGATCGCTCAGACGGGCGCCTCGATGCGGCGCGGCGACGTCGCTTTCCGATGCTCGTAGTTGTAGTACGCGGCGCATGAGCCTTCCGACGAGACCATCAACGCCCCCACCGGCCGCTCCGGCGTGCACTCGCGGCCGAACAGCTTGCACTGCACCGGCCGCAGCACCCCCTTCAGCACCTCCCCACACTGCGCGGCCTTGGGATCGGTCACCCGCACGCCCGGCACCTGGAAGACCTTCTCGGTGTCCCAGGCGGCGTACTCCTCCCGGATCCGCAGCGCCGACTGCGAGATGAACCCGAGCCCGCGCCACTCGAAGTACGGCCGCAGCTCGAACACCTCGGCCATGGCGCGTAGCGCGGCGCGATTCCCCTCCCATGGCACCACACGCGTGTACTGGTTCTCGACGGCCGCTCGCCCGTCCTTCAGCTGCCGCAGCAACATGACGACCGATTGCAGCAGATCGAGCGGCTCGAACCCCGCGATCACGATCGGCCGATGCTCGTCGCGCGCGATCCACTCGTAGGGGCGGCAGCCGATCACCGTCGACACGTGGCCCGGCCCGATGAACGCATCCAGACGCATGTCCGGCGAGTCCAGGATTGCGCGGATCGCCGGGATGATCGTGACGTGGTTGCAGAACACCGAGAAGTTCCGGATTCCCTCGGCCTTTGCCCGCATCAAGGTCAGCGCCGTGGACGGCGCCGTCGTCTCGAACCCGATCGCGAAGAACAAGACGCGTTTTGTGGGGTTCGCGCGCGCCAGCTTCAGCGCGTCCGTCGGCGAGTACACGATGCGGACGTCCACACCCTTGGCCTTGTGCTCCAGCGGGCTTCCCTGCGTGCCCGGTACGCGCATCATGTCGCCGAACGCCGTGAAGATCACGTCGGGATCCTGGGCGAGCAATAGACCGTCGTCGATCCGGCCCATCGGCAGCACGCACACCGGGCATCCCGGCCCGTGGATCAGCTCGAGGTTGGGCGGCAGCAGATCCTTGAGACCAAACCGGTAGATCGCGTGCGTGTGGCCGCCGCAGACTTCCATGATGCGATAGTGGCGCGCGGGATCGGCGAGGCGGCGGATTTCCTCGCAGGTTCGCGTGATGACGGCGGGGTCACGAAACTCGTCCACGAATCTCATGGTCATTCGCTATACCCCCGGATCTCGTCCATCGCCGCGGCGTCCTCGCCCAGCATCCGAAGCATCCGCATCTGCTCGGCGGCTTCCTGCTCGCTGATCTTGCTCATCGCGAAACCGACGTGAACGAGAACCCAGTCTCCGGGCCGGGGCATGTCGTCTTGCAGCAGGCCCAGATCCACGCGGCGGCGCACGCCGCTGACCTCCACCACCCCCAGGTGCGGCATGTCCGGGGCGAGCTCGACGATCTTTCCGGGGATGGCAAGACACATGGTCGTTCCGTAGGGTGTTGGGTGCCGGCGCCGGCGTCGCAGCGGGCCGCGGACGGCGGCTGCTCTATGCTTATACTATCAGCCGGCCGGGGGGCTGGCGAGACGAGTTCCGACCGGCAAGCACGCTCGGCGGCGGCTGTGAGGAATCCTCCAAGACAGCATTGGCATGCCGGCGTGGCTCGCGGGTAAAGAAAACGTGAAGATTCCTTGAGATTCCTACGCTGCCACCGAGAGGTCATTTCATGATGCCGAGCATCGTCACCGGCGCCGCCCACCGATCGATCCGCTCGTTCCTCCGCGTCGCCACAGCCGCCGCCTTGGTGCTGGCAGCGCCGCGGGGCGAGGCGCGCGCACAGGCACCTGAGTGGACGTTCGGTCCCTTCGTCAAGCCGGCAGGCGTGAATCCCGTGATCGCGCCGAACGGCGCTTCCACGTTCTCCTGCCCCATGACCGACAGCACGGTGCACTGGGAGGAGTACGCGACCTTCAATCCCGCCGCGGTCGTCAGGGACGGCCAGGTGTACGTGCTCTATCGCGCCGAAGACGCATCGGGCGAGATGCGGATTGGGCATCATACGTCGCGTATCGGATTGGCGCGGAGCGCCGATGGGCTGCGTTTCTCGCGGCGGAGCACGCCGGTGCTCTACCCCGCCGACGACGCGCAGGCAGGCAACGAGTGGAGCGGGGGCGTGGAGGATCCGCGGATCGTGGAAACCGAGGACGGGATGTACGTGCTCACGTACACGCAGTGGAACCGCGACGTCCCCCGTCTCGCGATCGCGACGTCGCACGACCTGGTGACGTGGACGAAGCACGGGCCGGCGTTTGCAGAGGCGCACGAAGGCAAGTACCTCGACGTCGAGTCGAAGTCGGGCGCGATTCTCAGCCGGGTGGAGGGCGATCGCGTCGTCGCCACGAAGGTGAATGGGCGCTACTGGATGTACTATGGCGTGCCCGACATACACATCGCGACGTCGCAGAACCTCACGGACTGGACGCCGCTCGAGGACGACCGTGGAGAGCCGCTCGAGGTTCTCTCGCCCCGTCCGGGCTACTTCGACTCCTGGCTCGTCGAGGCGGGCCCGCCGGCGATCCTCACCGATCGTGGCATCGTCGTGTTGTACAACGCCGGGAACAGCGCCGCGCACGGCGATTCCGCGCTGCCGAGTCGGGTCTACACGGGCGGGCAGGCGCTGTTCGACGGGCGGAATCCGGTGAGGCTGATCGACCGGATGAGCGAGCCGTTCATCGAACCCACCGAGGACTACGAGCGGACGGGCCAATACGTGGAGGGCACGACGTTCGTGCAGGCGCTCGTGCCGTTCGGCGGGCGCTGGTACCTCTATTACGGCACGGCGGACTCGCGGGTGGCCGTGGCGGTGTGGGAGGCGACCGGACGTTCCAGAGCGAGGTAGCGGAACTGCGAATCGTCGTTCGGTATGCGCACGCTCGCGGGGCGGCGCGGGCCGCCACCGGGCGGAAGGTGTCTTGGCGGCCGAGCCGCTCACGGCCCCCCACGTCATGCCGGTGGCGGTCATGACCCCTCGCATCTCGGTTCTCCTTCCGTGTCGCGACGTCGCAGCCACCCTTGGCGAGGCGTTGGACTCGCTCGTTCGCCAGACGTTCGACGATTTCGAGGTGATCGCCGTCGATGACGGGTCGTCGGACGGGACCGCCGCCGTGTTGGAGCGGTGGCGCCGGGGGGACGGGCGGATACGCGTGGTTCGTACGCCTGCCCTCGGGATCGTCGCGGCGCTCAGAAGGGCGGCGGCCGAGGCGCGGGGCGAGCTGCTCGCCCGCATGGACGCGGACGACGTGGCGCGGCAGGATCGGTTCGCGGAGCAGGTGGCGTGGCTGGACCGCCACCCCGACGCGGTCGGGTGCGGCGCGCTGGTGCGCTACTTCCCGCGGGAGGGGCTGCGCGACGGCGCGCGGCGGTACGAACGGTGGATCAACGCCCAGGTGGCGCCGCACGAGATCGCCCGGGACCTCTTCGTCGAGTGCCCGATTCCTCATCCCACGCTCGTGCTGCGCCGCCGGGCGCACGACGCCGCCGGCGGGTATCGCGACGCGGCCTGGCCGGAGGACTACGACCTCGTCCTGCGGCTCGCGGCGGCGGGGGCCACGCTCGGCAAGGTGCCCGAGGTGCTGCTCGCGTGGCGGGACGGCCCGAGCCGCCTCTCCCGCGCGGCCGCCGCGTACTCGGAGGACGCGTTCCGGCGCTGTAAGGCGCGCTACCTCGGGCCGCTGCGGCTGCGCGGCCGGTGCGTGGTCGTGTGGGGCGCGGGACCGGTCGGCAAGGCCTTCGCCCGCGCGCTGGCGCACGAGGGGCACGAGATCCGGGCGTTCGTGGATCTCGACCCGCGGAAGATCGGCCAGGTGATCCACGGCGCGCCCGTCATCGCGCCGGACGCCGTCCACGAGCATCGCGGCGGCTACGTGATCGCGGCCGTGGGGCAGGAGGGCGCCAGGGACGATATCCGGCGGGCGCTGGTGGATCTCGGGTGGCGGGAGGTGGATGAGTTCTGCGCCGTTGCGTAGCACGATTCCGAGCGCTTGATCGGCCGTCGACACGTTGCCGAAGCGGGCCTTCGCGCGCACGACTCGTCAAGAGCGGCTCCCGTGCGAGCGCTCCGCCCGGATGCTACGTTAGCGACATCATGCCCTGCCGGTTACCGACCCCAACCCGGTCCGCGGTCGCGGCACTCGGCATCCTCCTCGCCGCCGCCTGCCGTGATGCCGTCATCGCGCCGGACGAATCTCCCGCCGCGCCGGTCATCACGGCGATCAGTCCGGCCATGCTGATCCCAGGCGAGACGGCGACCGTGAGCGGGACCGGCTTCGGCCCCGTCGCGGCGGAGCACACGGTGACGATCGCCGGCGTGACCGCCACCGTCTCGGCCGCGACCGCGACGCAACTCATCATCGAGATCCCCGGCCGCGCCGCTTTCCCGTGCGAACCGACGCGGGAAGTGGAGGTCGCGGCGCGCGTGGGGTCCGGCTCCCCCGCCGTCGTCGTGCACCCACTCAGGGTCGCGATCAACCGCCAGCTCCCGCCCGGAGGGGCGGTCGCGATCCTCGATCCGGACGACGTGCGCTGTAACGAGCTTGCGGACGGCGGTGCCCGCTTCGTGATCAGCGTCCTCAACGCGAGCACCACGGGCGACGCGACCGCCGGGTTCACGCTCCGGGGGACGCCGCTCGGTCCGGATGCCGCGCGGGCTCCGGTCGCGACGCAACGGGCGTTTCGTCTTCCCGAGTCGTCCGTCGGCGTCTTCGGCGCGTCGCCGGGCGACCGGCACTGGCAGATCCTCGAGGCGAACCGGCGGTTGCTGGAGCGGTTGGGGCCGCCGCGCCTCGGCGTCCCCGACGGCGGGCTCCCGCCGGAGCCTGTCCCGGACGTGGGGGACGTGGAAACGTTCCGCATCGGTCAGGTGGGCAACCCGCCGACCTGCGACAATTACG